>Ga0206129_10000106_pt1 | contig 137958 bp, 127 predicted proteins | sample Helgoland_Spring_8_FD_148616 | JGI IMG/M metagenome (GOLD analysis project Ga0206129, IMG submission 148616) | Pelagic subsurface seawater microbial communities from Kabeltonne, Helgoland, North Sea - Helgoland_Spring_Bloom_20160502_2 | ecosystem: Environmental > Aquatic > Marine > Epipelagic... | reverse complement strand
TGTCGCCTTAAAAACTATCAGCATCATGCTTCATCGAGATGCCTTACCCATCGATTTAAAAAAGAAATTATAATCGTAGATCATCGAACTTCTTGTTCATAACGTTTGAAAAGATAGTAAAAATCATATGGCATGGGTGAATGAAATATCATTCACCCATGCCATATGAAGTAGCTGGGTAATGTTAAATTGTACGAGCAGTAGCGGATTACGTGGTAGTTTCCTGTCATACCACTACACAGTTTGAGCGGGCTACAAATCTTAATATTAACCACTTATCCTGCCATTACTTATACAAAGTGTTAGGCTTTTTTTTTATTTGTATTTATATCTCGTTGTATTTTTATCTCCAATTTTGTCAATCATTCCATTCTCAACAGCAAAATTCAAATCCCGACTTGCTGTAGCCGAAGAAATCTCTCTAAAATTTTTTAAATATTCTTTTCGTGTAAAGTAGTCGTTTTTTATAATTGACTTGAATAAATTGATCCGGTCAATATTCGTTAAGCTGACATTCTGGATATTTAATAATTCCTCAAGTGATTCAAGGATTATTTCAAGCATAAATTCAATGAATAATGTGGATTCACCTGTATTATCAGATTTTCCAAGTGTTTCATAATACTGTTCTTGTCTTTCTCTTATTAATGCCTCAATTGGTAAAAATTCAAAGACCGGATAAGAGTCTTTTAAAATCAGCGTTTGCCATAATCTTCCCATTCTGCCATTCCCATCAATAAATGGGTGAATAAATTCCATTTCATAGTGAAATACGCAACTTTTTATCAAAACTAAGTCTTCGTCATTTTTTAAATAGTCAAACAAGTCATTCATTAAAGGTATGAGCATTTCACTGGGTGGTGCAATGTGAGCAACCTCAGAGCCTTTAACAATTCCAACCGATTTATTTCTAAGCTTTCCTGCTGATTCAATAAGTCCGTTCATTAATATTCCATGAGCATCACAAAATGATTTAAATTTATAGGGATTCAAATTGTCGAGATAATCATAAACAGCAATTGCATTTTTAACTTCAAGTATATCCTTTTTAGGTCCAATTACCCTTTTATTTTCTATGATTGCTGTTATTTGCACAATGGTCAAGGTATTTCCTTCAATTTCGAGCGAAGAGTGAATTGTTTTAATCCTGTTTTTCTTTCTTAATTCTGTCGGTGGTTTACTTAAATGTGCAGAATTTACTTCGCCAATTTTCTCCGAAATCGATGCAACCAGTTTTAAAATTTTTCCAGTTATTTGATATGGTGGTTTCATTTATTTATATATTGATACTACCATATGATAGTATCAAAGGTAATTAGTTCATTTCAAAACACAACTAATTGTATGATATTTTGTCTTTCCGAAATAAAGTCCAACTTGTTGTTAATGCAGATAAAGAGTAAGTATTCAATTTTATCATTCTATATTTATGTTAATCTGCTATAAAGTCATAAAAATAGCTATTTTTTTTAAATGAAATATGGAGTTATTGTGAATGTTTTAGCGGAATACAAAAAACAACTGCGTATCACCAGATTTGGTTATTACGTTTCAGCCGTGCTCTGATCTTACAAAATCACCATAGCAAAAAAATGCAATCATACAGGAATCATAAACACCCAATACAATACGGCTATTGGGCTTTTTTTTTACATTTGTATCCACTTTGAGAGTACATTCATATATTGCTATTTTATTGTTTTCATTTACTGTTTCTTGTACAAACAGTTCCCTCTTAGACTCATTTCATGATCTGCAAGAAGATGGATGGTCATACAATGAAATCCTAAATGATACTGCAATCATTACAAATCCCGGTCATTATCACCAAGTATATGCAAACATCCGGATAAATACAGACTATCCTTTTTCCAATATTCAGTTGAAATTATCCATCACCAAACCAGATAGCACCACAACATCTTACCCCATCTCTGTTGATTTAGCTGAAAAATCTGGCAAATGGTTAGGCTCTGGATTGGGATCCGTCATTACATTCCAATTGCCTATTTTACATCGAAAAATATTTGACCAAGCTGGAAAATACCCTATCAAATTAGAACAAAATATGCGATTAGAAAATGTCACTAACGTGATTTCTGCCGGAATACGCATTGATGAACAAGAAGAAATATATTAAATCAAACAATAGAAAATGAATAACTACGACGTAGCCATAATCGGTTCAGGACCTGGCGGATATGTTTGTGCCATTCGATGCGCACAACTAGGATTAAAAACAGCTATCATTGAAAAATATAATACCTTAGGGGGCACTTGCCTAAATGTAGGTTGTATCCCAAGTAAAGCCATGCTTGATAGTTCTCACCAATATCATGATGCTCTTCACAAGTTTGCTGACCACGGAATTCAAATTGGTACTCCAACGATTGATTTTAAAAAAATGGTTGCCAGAAAACAAGGGGTGGTAGACCAAATGACAAAAGGGGTAGACTTTCTCATGAAAAAAAACAAAATTGATGTTTTTACCGGAGTAGGATCGTTCATTGATGCCCACACCATCACTATCGATGGAGATAAAAAAGAGGAAATTTCTGCTAAACATATTGTTATAGCAACCGGAAGCAAACCAAGTACCTTGCCTGGAATTACCATCGATAAAAAACGAATAATTACTTCTACTGAAGCTTTAGAACTAAAAGAAATTCCAAAACACCTGATCGTTATCGGTGGGGGGGTTATTGGTCTTGAATTAGGTTCTGTATATAGCCGTTTGGGATCAGAAGTTTCTGTGGTAGAATACGCGGATAGCTTAATTGCATCTATGGACAGTGGACTTGGAAAAGAGATGGGCAGAATCATGAAAAAACAAGGCATGAAACTACATCTTGGGCATAAGGTTACTGGTGTTACATCAAAAGGAAAACAGGTTACCGTCTCCGCTGAAGGCAAAAAAGGTGAGATTCAATTGGTGGGGGATTACTGTCTTTTATCTGTAGGCAGAAGACCATACACCGATGGTTTAGCCCTAGAAAAAGCGGGTGTTAATATAGATGAACGAGGCAGAATTGAAACCAATGATCACTTGCAAACTAACATCTCCAATATTTATGCTATTGGTGATGTCGTTAAAGGAGCTATGTTGGCGCACAAAGCTGAAGAAGAAGGAGTAATGGTTGCTGAATGTATTGCTGGTCAAAAACCACATATAAACTATAATTTAATTCCTGGCGTTGTTTACACTTGGCCAGAGGTCGCTGGTATTGGCCAAACTGAAGAGCAACTTAAAGCGGCTGGTAAAAAATATAATGTTGGCCAATTCCCGTTTAGAGCCAATGGAAGAGCTGTTGCAGGAATGGATATCGATGGATTTGTTAAGATACTAGCCGATACAGAAACAGATGAGGTATTAGGTGCTCACATGATTGGACCACGTGTTGCTGATATGATTTCTGAAATTGCCGTTGCTATGGAGTTTAGAGCTAGTGCAGAAGACATTGCCCGTATCTGTCATGCACACCCCACAACAAGTGAAGTAACCAAAGAAGCTGCTCTTGCTGCTACCGGAAATCGCGCTTTACATAGTTAATGGCTATGCTATCCCTTGCAATATTTGATTTAAGGTTTCGCTAGGCCTCATAATTCTACTTGTTGTAGATTCGTCTGGGGCATAATATCCATTGATGGATACAGGATGACCTTGAACTGCTGCTAACTCATCAATAATTTTTTGTTCATTACTGCCCATAAGCTCCGCAACCGTTTCAAATTTTTCACGAAGATCTGAATCCGTCTGCTGACTAGCTAAGGCTTCTGCCCAATACATGGCTAAATAAAAGTGAGAACCACGATTATCAATTCCTCCAATTTTTCGAGCTGGCGATTTATCATTTTCTAAGAATTTTTCTACGGCTTCATCCAAAGCATCCGCAAGTACTTTGGCTTTAGGATTTTCAAAGACCATACTTAAATGTTCTAACGAGGCCGTTAAAGCTAAAAACTCGCCCAATGAATCCCAGCGCAAATAATTATCCTCTAAAAATTGCTCTACATGTTTCGGTGCACTTCCTCCAGCTCCTGTTTCAAACAAACCTCCCCCATTCATTAAGGGCACAATGCTCAACATTTTTGCACTAGTACCTAATTCTAAAATAGGGAATAAGTCTGTCAGATAATCGCGTAAAACATTACCAGTAACAGAAATTGTATTTTCTCCATTTTTTACTCGATCTAGAGTAAATAAGGTGGCATCATACGGACTTAATATTCGGATATCTAGGCCCGTAGTATCGTGATTTTTTAAGTATTGATGAACTTTTTCGATCAATTCTGCATCATGTGCACGTCCTTGATCCAACCAGAATATAGCTGGCCATTTGGTCGCTCGGGCTCGATTAACCGCTAATTTTACCCAATCTTGAATGGGGGCATCTTTGACTTGACACATTCTCCAGATATCACCCGCTTCAACATGATGTGAAAGAAGTAAATTTCCATCTCCATCGATGACTTGAATTTCACCATGCTGTTCTATTTCAAATGTTTTGTCATGAGAACCGTATTCTTCTGCTTTTTGAGCCATCAAACCAACATTAGGAACGGTACCCATTGTTGTAGGATCAAACGCACCATGCTTTTTGCAAAAATCAATAGTAGCGCTGTATAGCGGAGCATAGCTACTATCCGGGATTACAGCTATTGCATCTTGTAAATTACCTGCAGCATTCCACATTTGACCACTTGTCCGAATCATAGCGGGCATACTGGCGTCAATAATTACATCGCTAGGAACATGTAAATTCGTTATTCCTTTATCACTGTTTACCATGGCTAAATCTGGACCATTGGTAATCGCTGCTTGAATATCTGCTTCAATCGCCTCTTTTTGTTCTTTAGGCAAGGATTGGATACTTGAAACTAAATTACCAAATCCATTATTTAAGTTCACGCCTAAATCTCTAAATACATCGTTGTATTTAGCTAACACATCCTTAAAATAGACCGAAACAGCATGACCAAATATGATTGGATCCGAAACCTTCATCATCGTAGCTTTCATATGAAGGGAGAATAAGATCCCTTTATTTTTGGCAGCTTGAACCGATTCCTCTATGAAAGCAATCAACATTTTTTTACTCATAAATGTTGAGTCGATTATTTCACCTTTAATTAATGGTGCACTCGATTTTAATTCAGTAATTTGACCTGACGCATGTATATGTTGTATGTGGTAGGTGGTATCTTTCTGAATAGTGACTGATTTTTCGTTAGTTCTAAAATCACCGGATACCATTGTTGCTACATACGTTTTACTATCTGGATGCCATTTACCCATGCGATGTGGATTTTTCTTGGCATAATTTTTTACTGCACGAGGGGCTCTTCGGTCTGAATTTCCCTCACGCAGTACAGGATTTACTGCACTCCCTTTCACTTTGTTATATCTAGCAGCAATTTCTTGATCTGCAGGGGTTGTGGGATTATCTATATAATCTGGAATAGGATATCCCTTTTTTTGAAGCTCGAGAATGGTCGCTTTCAATTGGGGGACAGATGCGGAAATATTAGGAAGTTTAATAATATTGGCTTCTGGTTTTTTAGCTAATTCCCCCAATTCTGATAGATGGTCGCCCACACGTTGTTCAGGATCTAGTAATTCAGGAAACTGAGAAAGTACTCTACCCGCTAGTGATATGTCTCTAGTTTCTACATGCACCCCGGCTGCTTTTGTAAACGATTTTACGATAGGTAAAAGGGAAAAAGTGGCCAACATCGGAGCCTCATCTGTTTTAGTGTAAATAATCTTTGCGGACATAACGTTTAATGTGGTGCAAATTTAACGCAATAATGAAGGTCTCCAATCCATAAACTCATTTGAATGTAAAAAATAAACATTCTAGTTTAGAACGGATTTTCGATGTTCAATAACGATTTAAACTAACGCTTTCTCCAATGCAGAATCATAGGCTTGCTTCCATTCGGATATGGAACCCCAATGATCATGGTCCACAGATATTTCGTCAGCAGTCACCTCACCTAATACTGTAAATGGCACTTTGATTAGAGATTTTATTCGTTCGACTTCATCTTTATTAACAGAAATAACAACCCTACTTTGTGATTCACCAAACCAAAAAGCATCGTCTCGAATGGTGTCATTATTTTTGGCAACATCAAATCCTAAATTGCCGGCCATTGCAGATTCTAGTAGTGTAATAAACAGACCTCCTTCTGAGCAATCATGGGCAGATTTAACCATCCCCTTTCGAATGAGATCGAGTACATTCTGCTGTAAATTAGCTTCAGCTTCTAAATCAAAATACGGACAGGGAGAGTGATTTGTCCCGTGATAGTTAACCAAATATTGTGATGAGCCAATATCTTCTTTACTCTCCCCCAACATGATAATGACATCGCCTTCATTTTTAAATCCAAGTGTTGTTATGTGCTCATCTTCATCGATTATTCCAATCATACCAATAGTAGGTGTTGGAAAAACTGCGTTACCTTTAGAATCTTGATTATAGAAGCTAACATTACCTCCTGTTACAGGAGTTTCAAATTTTTCGCAAGCTGTTTTCATCCCTAAAATGGCATTTTTAAATTGCCAATAAACACCTTTATCGTAGGGGTTTCCAAAATTCAAACAATTAGTCACAGCACTCGGCTGCCCACCACTACATACAATATTCCTCGCTGCCTCACTTACTGCGATTGCTGTTCCCTGTTCTGGATCTGCCCATACATAGCGGGAATTACAATCGGTCGTCAAAGCTAAACTACGTTGGGTATCTCTAATTTTCACGATGGATGCATCACTTGCTCCATTTGTGCTTTGATTTATGGTACCAACCATTGAATCGTATTGCTCGTACACCCATTTTTTAGAGGCAATATTGGGCAGTGTACTGATGAATTTAGCAACAGCTAACAAATCGCTTGGTTGATCAATATCATTAATATTAAAGGCATTATTTTTGGCATAGTAAGCTGGCTCTTCCCATTCTCTGTGGTATACTGGTGCTCCTCCACCCAAGGCTAAACTTTCAGCGGGTATTTCAGCTTTTTTCTCCCCATCCATCCAATATTCTACATTTCCTGTATTGGTCACCTCACCAATAATATTATACGTCAAATCCCACTTTTGAAGTATTTTTTCAATTTCATGCTCTCGACCTTGATGAACCACAGCCAACATTCTCTCTTGACTCTCCGAAAGTAATATTTCCCAATCTTTCATGTGGGGCTGACGAAGCGGCACTTTGCTCAAATCAATACGCATACCGGTCCCTGATTTTGCACTCATTTCTGATGTGGAACAGGTGATCCCAGCAGCTCCCATGTCTTGGAGCCCCAATACAGCACCCGTTTCTATAATCTCTAAAGTCGCTTCCAGAATAAGTTTTTCCCAAAACGGATCCCCTACCTGAACAGCCGGCAGATCATCCATCGCATCTTCACCAATATCCTTACTCGCAAATGCTGCCCCTGCGATACCATCTTTACCTGTAGCAGCACCAAATATATATACCGGATTTCCTTCCCCTTCTGCAATAGCACTCACCTCACCCCCTACTTTCATAATCCCTGCACTCATCGCATTCACCAGAATATTCGTTTCATAGCAATCATCAAAATAAACCTCACCACCAACCGTGGGAATGCCAAAGCTATTTCCATATCCACTAATGCCATGGACCACCCCTTTAACTAGCCACTTGGTTCGGTCAGTTTTAATATTCCCGAAGCGTAGTGAATTCAATTGTGCAATTGGACGAGCTCCCATTGAAAAGATGTCTCGGTTAATTCCTCCTACACCAGTTGCAGCTCCTTGATAAGGCTCTAATGCACTGGGATGATTATGGCTTTCTATTTTGAAACAACACGCTAATCCATCCCCAATATCTACCAAACCAGCATTTTCCTCCCCTGCTTCAGCTAACATCATAGGTCCCTCTTTAGGAAGTTTCTTCAACCATACAATGGAATTCTTGTATGAACAATGTTCACTCCACATCACCGAGTATACACTCATTTCTGTAAAATTGGGTGTTCTGCCAAGGATTTCGATGATTTTATCAAACTCTTCTGCGGATAGACCAAGCTCAATAGCTTGATCAACTGTGGCTAAATTTGCGGTTGCGGTCATGTGCAATGTTTTATAAACTACAAATTTATGTTGATGTATCTACTTACACGAATACTGGGCATAAATTGTGAGGAGAGAAAACAATAAGTTAAATCTTAAATATTATTTTAATATTGCATATAAATAAAGGGGTGCTTTTGCCAGGGCAAAATGCTGAGATGATACCCATATTGGTTTACCAATGAGACCTGATGTAGATAATGCTACCGTAGGAAACAAATCATGTATCACTCTACACTCCTGTTTAAAAAAAAATACACAGGAATGAAAAAAATCACACTTATCCTCACGATTGTTATCATAACAATGACATCATATGGCCAAAACTTTACAGCACAACTCAAAAATGCCAAAGATTATGCGTCTATTGATGCTGCCTTTGTGCAATTAAGAAACAAAAGTCTCACCTATTCTGGTTACTCCACAAACAACGGAACACTAAATTTAATGGACATCCCATCTGGGATATATGCCTTAACCATTAGTCATATTGGATATGAAATCTATCAAGATTCACTAGACTTAACTGGTCAAAGATCTGGAAAGATTTTCTTTTTAAATCCCGCTATGGATTATTTAGATGCCGCTATAATTACGTCTGTAAGAGCCCATGATTTTTCTCCAACCACATTTACCAATCTAAATAAAGAAGAGATTATGCAACTCGATCAAAGTAAAGATTTTCCATTCTTATTAAACATGACACCAAGCACCGTGGTATCCTCTGACGCTGGAAACGGTATTGGGTACACGGGTATACGCGTACGTGGAATAGACCCCACTAGAGTAAATGTAACCGTTAATGGAATTCCAATTAATGATGCGGAAAGCCAAGGGATGTATTGGGTGAATATGCCTGACATTGCTAGCTCGACAGAGAGTGTTCAAATTCAACGAGGCATCGGAACCAGTACCCACGGAGCTGCTGCTTTTGGGGCAAGTGTGAATATTAGAACAGCAGATTTATCCCCCCGAGCATTTACTCAAATTTCTCTAGGCTCCGGAAGTTTTAACACCCAACGACTTTCACTAAACTACGGTACGGGACGATTGAAAAATAATTGGGCCATACAATTGAGGGGGAGTATGATACATAGCGATGGCTTTATTGATCGAGCCGAAACGAATCTCCATTCTGCCAACCTAACAGCAGCAAAATATGGGGAAAAATCGGTTTTTAAAGCCAATATTATGCTGGGACAAGAACGTACCTATCAAGCTTGGAATGGGATTCCAGAACCTAAATTTAATGGGGATATTGCTTCCCTTAACCGGTATATTTCTTCTTTATACATTACTGGAAATGATCTCAATCATTTACAAAATAGCCCCAATAAAACGTATAATGCCTATACCTATGAAAACGAAATAGATCAATACAATCAAAATCACTACCAATTTTTCTTTGATCATACTATCTCTCCATTTTTACAATGGAATTCTGCTGCCTATATCACCACTGGCAAAGGGTATTTCGAACAGTTTAAGGCCAATGAAAATTTAGAAAATTATGGAATGGATAGTACAATTGTAAATAAGGATACCTTTACAGAGGCCGATCTCATACGAAGAAGATGGTTGGATAATACTCTAGCAGGTGGACTGACCAGCCTCCATTTTCAGAAGAATAAACTAGACCTCCATGCTGGAATAGGTTTCAATTCGTACAAAGGAGCTCATTTTGGTGAGGTCATTGCCACATCCTTCACCGATTACGAGGATATCAAGCAGCGATATTACGATAATATATCACTAAAAACAGACGGTAACGCTTACCTGAAAATGAGTTATAATTATCGGAATTTCATCCCCTATTTAGACCTTCAATATCGAGCTATTCATTATTCATTTGAGGGACTAGATGATAGCCTTAACTTATCAAATCAAACGGTGAATTACAGATTTTTTAACCCTAAAATAGGGTTTAGCTATGTTCATAAAAATTACATTGTATATAGTGTTTTTGCACAGGGAAATCGAGAACCGGTAAGGGATGATTTTAGAAATAATAAACCCTCTCAATGGCCTAAGAATGAAGCATTAAATAATATCGAATTGGGTTTAAAATATGCCAAAAATAGAAGTCAACTACATATCAATTTCTACTCAATGGATTATACCAATCAGTTGGTTCTTACTGGTGCGGTGAATGATGTAGGTGAAGCTATTCGGACCAATGTGGAGAGTAGTTACCGTAGAGGAGTTGAAATTGAAGGTCAATTCCCGTTATCCAAAAAGTCCCAAGTTGGAGGTAATCTGACTTTATCGAAAAATAAGATAGATAAATTCACAGAATACGTTGGAGAGTGGACCTCCCCATATACCACAAGAGAGCAAGTCTATACCCATACCGATATTTCATTCTCTCCGAATGCTATTGCGGCAATGTATTTAAGTTTTCAAATACATCCAAGTTTTACAATAACCAGTCAAAATAAATATGTGAGCAAACAATATCTGGATAATACTCAACATAATGATCGAAGTCTTCCTGCTTTCTTCACCTCCGATTGGTCTTTGGATTATCAAAATCAAGAGATTAAAGGCCTACAAAAACTCACTGTCGGAATCTATCTAAATAATATTTTTAATACGTATTATTCGCCAAACGGATACACCTTTAGTGGTTTTATTGACAACCAAAGACAGGACTTCAACTATATTTATCCTATGGCACGATTTAATTGGATGGTAAAAATGGGTGTTACTTTATAAAATAGATTCCCCATTTAAATCGGTCGTTAACACTTCACTCATGTAGTTGAAAAATGGACGAAGTGCTTGGTATGTTTTTTGAACTTCATCAGGAAAAGAAGAATGCATCACTTCATCGTCTGAAAACGTTCTAAAAGCATAAAATTGTTTTTTTCTAATCCAGTGTATATGGGGATGGTGTTTATCAAAATGTCGAGGAGCAGTGGCCACAGCATTACCTAACAGTGTTCCAAAATACCTTTTAAATAATGGATCACTAACAATAGATTCAATGCGATTATCCATTTCCAATTCTTTCCGAATTCGATACAGATCATCTTTATTGGGATCATAAAAACCACCCCCTACAACCGTATTCCCAGGCTCTATACTAAAGTAGTAACTACCTCTACGTTCAGCCCCTAACCGTTTAAAATATCCACTCATATTTATTTTATATGGTGACTTATCTGAACTAAAACGTACATCTCTATTGATGCGGAATAATTTAGTTAACTCAATAGCGTCGGTCCTATTTAGTCGTTGCTCCATTTCAATGGAAAAATCAACAACCATTTTACGCGTTTCAACATAGTCGTGTTTATGTTCGTGAAACCAATCCCGGTTATTGTGTTTGGCTAACTGAGTTAAAAATGAAAATAACTTTTGATTGATCATATCAATATTCAAAGATGCAATATTTTTTAAAAACCTTTTAGAATAATAGACTTTTTGAATTCTATTTATTTGTAGTTATTTGCACTCGATAAAACGGGATGTAGCTTAGTCCGGTTAAAGTGCTGGTCTGGGGGACCAGAGATCGGAGGTTCGAATCCTCTCATCCCGACAATATAAGTCTGGTTCATGAAATGAATCAGACTTATTATTTGACATCGAGTCAAACTTTGAGCTTGAATGAGTCGCTAAATAAAAAGAATGCTAGCGAGAAAGGAGCTACAGACGATATATTGTATTCCCTCACAAAGGGGAATTCAGATCATAAAATAAACCTCTCATCCCGACTAAAAGTCTTGCAACATTGTAATTCTTTTTTATTGAAGTGTATATCGAATAGATGCCCCAAAATCTGTTAATGCTGAGGGAAAAGAGTTACTCGTTACTGGGTTGTTCGAATTTCTATTATAGAACATGCGTAGGTTCAGAACATCACTGATTTTATAATCAATAGATGGTCGTATACTCACCGTACGAATACCAGCTGTAGGGATATTACTATCTTCACCATTGTTCCCTTCTAAGGTTCTAACTACCGTTACACCATCACGTATAGAGAAATCAAAACGGATATTTAAATCATTTCTTAAAATTACTCTACTGCCATTCATCTTTATAGGCAAACGTAAACCTGTGGTTCTGAAGCCTGCACCGATGACAACTTCTTTATTCCTAACCTCTACCATTCTTGCTGAGATTACATTTAACTGTAAGTTTCGTGATGTTTTGTACTCAAATTTAGCGGTTAATCCTTCTTTGGTGGTAACATCAATACCAATCAAAGGTGTTAGTCGCTCAATTATAGAAATACCGCTATTAAATCGATATTGTGTTTCCAAATTGGCTCCACTGAGTAAGGAGTCTGTGCCATACTGAGGTGGACGTTGAAATGAGCTAATATTTAAGGTACTCGAATATCCATGTGATATGGAAATGTTGCTAAAAATATCTTTAAACATATCCAGTTGAGTTAGTCCGTTATAGCTAACTCGCCAGTTGGGTACAGGCAGATTTTTGAATGGATTGAGAGACATGCTACTTGCATTTTTGCCACTGTAAGCTGCTATAAATGCGTGAGCCAGTACTTCTTGATGTTTATTACTAAATCCAAGGGGGAAACTGGTGCTATCGTCTATTACATTCAATTGGTCATTATATCGATCTGCATATGCCCCATTCCCTGTAAACTCACGAGCTTGTAATCGTTGGGCGATGGTAAATCGATTATTTTTAAATTGATTAAAAGCATCGGAAGAATAATCATCCTTAATTTTATCGAACAGGGTATTCCATGTTCCAAAGGAGGTTGTAAATGTTCCTACCTCTGTATAAAAAACATCGTCAAAATCACCTAAGGATTCACTATACCTGAAATTACTAGTGACATTAAAACTCTGTTTTTTTGTGAAATTAACACTAATTCTAAATCCTTTTACAGGCTCTAGGGTAGCAGAACCATTGATATCTATGGCACTCAAATTAAGATAACGAGCAATCTGATTGGTATCCGTTGTCAAAAATCCATTAGACGCAATGTTGTATCTAAACGACTCATCTTGAGCACCTAATATAAAGGGAAGACCAGGAGCATTCTTATTAAAGTTTTGTCCAAATAAGTCTATTGATGGAGTGAAACCTGGGAGAGTTGTCCCATCCGTATAAGCAACATCAAACTGGGCTTGTTTAAGCATCATTAGCATTTTAAATAATGCACGAGCAGTTGTTGATTGTTCATCTTTTGATTGCTTCTGATCTTCGGGCAAATCATCATCTAAATCTTTAGATAATTGTTTCTTTCTTGGTGGATTATTGATTTTTTTCAGAAATGGTACTTTATTGTACAGTGAAACAAAATTGAAGTTCCCATTGTAAGCTATACTTCTAGAATTTTGAATGGTATTTCCAAGGGACTTTGAGGCTGGGGGGGCATTCATCCATTCATAGTTGGCACTATATCTTGTTGTTAATTTAATCCAGTCAAGTGGTTTAATTTTTCTTAATGGTAAGGAGTAATTAACATTGATTTTTTGATTGAAATTATTTAACTGACCTAGTGACCAAAAACTCTGCCACAATGAATCTCTTTTCTCAACCGTATTGAGTTCGCCGAATGGCTCTTCTACCCAAGAGTTGGCTGTACTTGCATAATCAACGACGATGCTTTTGGTTAAATTCCATTTCCATCCATAAACACGACCAATATTGAAGGTTTTATCAAAAAGCACGGGCACGATTGATTTAAAATTATCATTATCCCTATTTTGCATCTCTGCATAGCGACGATTAACATCAGCTCTAAAGTTAATATTGCTAGGACCTAATCCTACATTAAAATCACGAATAATTGGGAAGTCACGCAATTTTGAATTTTTTCGAAATGGTTCCCAATATTTTAGTTTTCGGCTGAAGTTATATCCCAATGAAGATTTATAGGTTCGGGCATCATTTCTCTCGATAACTTGAGATCGTCTAAAAATTCGTTGATAGGAAAACGAATAATTCCAATTTTCGATATCATAAAAATGAGGTTTACCCCCTGACATGGTTTTATTCTTTTTGACATTGGTAAAATTGAGGCTATACCTAGAAGTATAATCTTGTGCAGCTACTCGAATAGCTTCTTTCTCAGAAGCTGACTCGGCATTACTAATGGCAGTTCGTAATAAAATATCGGGATTGAGGGGATAGAATTTAGGGTTGATAATGTTCTCACTAAACCCAACAAACATAGGGATTGTAATCCCTGATTTTTGTGAAAAAAACTTTCCTAATTCAATATTGGATGCGATATCATATTGAATTTGTTCATTCAGATTTCGATCATTCAATTTTTTATCTATAGCCCCAAATCCAATGGATTGATAATTACCCGAAACCGTAACATTAGCAAAATCAGCTAGTTTAGCTACCATACGAGCATTAGCTGCATATCCTCCTTTATTTGCAAAGTCTACCAACCGCATTTCATTAAACCATACTTCAGCACATAGATCAGAAGTTGTACTTGTTGCTGCATTTTTTACTCCAACCAAGATGGTTCTAACATTACTTAGATCAGGTAGACCTACCATACTAATGGTATGACCGCTAGGCAGTACTTCTGCGTAATATCCATTAGGGTCATCTTTTTGGTTCAGTTGTCGATTGAGTTTTAAAGTATAAAATTCTTCTAAATCGACTATAAATTCATTTTCTTTAGGCCAAATGGCTTGCGGGTCTGAGCTTCCTAAAGGAGTTAATCTTAAGGGAATTTCATATTGATAAAAGTTGTTTTCTAAATCTGTACCTATACGCATTATGGCGATTGCGTCACCATCTTGAGCGGTATTAGACTCCGCATGAACAAACATTTTTAGGGTCTTATAGTTACGGATATCATAATCCATGGGTCGATATGCCCCTCGCGCATCTTCTTTACCTAAATTACACACAGCAATTGATAACGACTGCTCGTTTTGTTGCACATTCCCTTGTTGTGTGGGGTCTATTTCCCGACTAAAATCAGGAGGCACTTTATAAGGGATTGGGCTTCGTTTACTGTTTTCATTAATATTTACAGTAGAAACGACCAATTCAGAGTCATCATTTGGATCAACTGGTGGGCCCACACGTGGTGGAAACTTTAATGTACTTAAATACCTTCTCCAGTCTGCTCTTACCAATTGTAAATTCCCAAATCGGAGAACCACACTATCCTCAAACCCTTTCAAATACATTCGCATAAACCGAATTGATTTAAAATCTTGTATCCCTCCTACCTTTTTCTCATACTGACGAATCGGGATTTTTAGTTGATACCATGTAACATCGTTAGGTAATTCTCCTGGGTCTATTTGGTTGGCTGGAACGCGGATAGAGTCTGTCACATAATTTTCACCTATTTTCATGTGGGCAGGATCTATTTCAATTCGGTATTGAAAGTACTCTTCGTTTAAATTAACGGTATAGTCTTGATTGATATCTTCATCATTCGGAATGGTGTTAGAAGATTTGGGTGTTCCATCTGCTAATTTGTCAAGTGTTGAACTTCCATCAAATCCATTGTATTTTTTATACCGATCAAGCACTAAAGCATTCTGCCCGTCATATACCGGATCTCTTGGATATAGGTAATTATCGCCTGAGGGATCAGCTTCAGCCAATTGATATGCTTTTGATGTTTTTCCAAATTTAGTTTCAATAGCATCCAAATAATTTTTAAGTAACAGACGTTCTACGTCATCATTCATTCCATCCAAACCAATATCTTGTGCTGAGCGTGCAGCTGGATTATTGTCAAAAGCTTTATTGATAATTTGTCCTGTTGGAGTCAAGGCATATTCGCCAGTGTCCACCCCGTAGTTTCCATCTGGAATGGGTAATCCGTTTTCAGCTGATCGTTTTCTATCAACAATAATGTCTTCTGATACACTCCCTAGATTGATATATAGTTGACCTATACTATGTTTCGTTGCATTGTATTTGGAGTAGACAAATGGGTCCATTAACCATATTTCGATATAGTCAATGTTGGTTGCTTCAAAATCATTGGTTTCGATCCTACGCATAATTCCACCCCAGTTTTCTTCTGGATTTGAAAATTTTCCGTTCTCCAATAAATTTTCAGTATTAAAGTTATACTGTCCACGTTCACGAGGATAGTAACTTAAGTCTAGTGTAGGAAGCTGCTGAGGTTGTCCTTGTTGAAGTTCTAAATTGGGAAATATCTCTTTCTGAACTACCGTTCTTACCCAATGGCTGGACATTTCGGTGGTAGTGATATTCTCAGGTGTCTGCTTAGATGAATTCTGAAAAATAGGATCAATATTATACCAGGCTAAATTCGCTCTTTTTGAGTTATAGCTACTGTCTGCATTCAATGGATTAGCCGTCTCAGGAAATAACTCAGGTTGACCTTGTGGGGTACTTGCCATATACCAACTGCGGACATACTTTAGATCATATGGTGTCTCAGCTCCTTCAAAATCATCTAAATAGGAAGTCCCTTTATCTCCTTGAGTTTTTGCTTTATGGGGGATTAGGTGAGCAAACTCACCAGTAATACTGATGGTTGATTTTTCTTTCGTTTCAATAAAAGGGATTTTGTCTACCCATCGGGTTAACATTCTAGATTCGGTATTATAGGACCCATCTAATCCCCAGATTGAATTTCGGAGTGGCTCTTCTCCAATATTTACTTTGTTGGTAAGTGGTCGCTCAGACATGTGCATAAATGTCGCCCCTAACAATAATTTATCTGAATGTTTATAATCTAGACGAGTTCCTACAAGTGATTTTTGTTGAATGTTGATCAAGGAGTTACTCTCACACGTAGCTTTAATTGCTGCCCCAGAATTTAATATTCCTTGGTTAATAATCTTCACTGTTCCTAGTTGATAATCTACCGTATAATCTGAGCCTTCATTGAGGGCATTGCCATTGGCTGTAACCCGAACTGATCCCCTCGATATATTGTAACATTGTAGTCTGATTTGATCAGAAGAAGAGCCTTTGAATGTCCCCCGAAGAAAGAATTTATTGTGTTTTAGGTCTTGTTCGGCATTCCATTTGGTAGTCCGGTACAATGAATCAAAAGCATAATAATCTGCAGAAACTTGATCTTTAAATTTTTCACGAAGAAACTGACCAAAGGGTTCTCTTACGGGGAAAATAATCCTACCCTTCAATGCATCTATGGTAATACCATCAATGAGGTCAAAAACTCCATCGGGTTTGGCTTCCTGTTGTTTATTTATTTTATCAAGATTTAAAACCGTAATAAGCTGCTTATCTTTGATTTCTATTTCTGTTGGATCTACTGGGAGATAGTTTAGATCTGCTCCAGATGGATCATCAGCATAGACCACATTCATGGTAAAATCCTCACGTTGAAGGTTATACGTATTTAAGGAATAGATATTCTTCATCATCAAATCCCAAGCAGGTAAATTAGGTTTAATGGTGGAATGTTTAAGCAGTTTTAAATTCAGATGACTGTTGGCTCCTGTTGTCTGTGGATTATCAATGGTTAGATCTCCAACCTGATAATTAGCTCCATTAGCCGTATATTCATAGGCTACCATCAGAACTTCATCATTATTTAGAGATTGATTAAGGGAAATGTATCCTAAAGTTGGATGAAATGTAAACTCGTTTGCATTCAGCTTTCTGGCATTGCTCAGGCACTCATAATCCGTGCCTAGCTCTAAACGTACATCCGAAGGGTTGCAGAATTCTTGCCCTTGAATAAAATCGACATATAAGTTTGAATGACTATTATCTGGATACGGATTACCATTGCCAGAGATCCAGGAACGATACACATTGGATTCATTTTCTCCCAAATCCATAAAACCCATAATATTCCTAGAATTACCTACAGCATTATTCCGATTAGTTACCCATACTTCGACATAATTTACTTGAATGTTAGAAGAAATAATTGGAATTCTAGACAACGCATTATTATAGTTATTGGCAAAATAATGAGACAAGAAGTAATGTCTATTTACATCATAATTGTGAGCTTGGATGTCATATTTACTAACCTGTGCCCCACCAGTCACCTCCGTTTCTTTAGTTTCTCCTTTGTCTTGGGTAGCAATGACAGCTACTTTTAATTTTCCAAATTGAAGTTGAGTTTTCACTCCAAATAAGTTTCTTCCACCTTGGATCAGACTTCCATTAAGGGGCAAACTAACATTACCCAGTTCTATATTTTTTATGATGTCATCTTCTCCGCCACCCCAGTTTAATTTCATCTGATTTTCAAATTCAAAGGTGGCCTCGGTATCATAATTCCAATTTAATTTTAGACGATCTCCAATTTGTCCGGTGACATTGAGTTGCATTTTCATCCCAAAATCAAATTGTCCATTGCGTTGCTGACGAATAGCGTAGGTTGGATTTTCTACTTTATTGTATCTACCTCCAAACGTCACTTCAGCACTCCCTGTTGGTTTGATATCTATAATTCCGCCGCCAAATACTTTATCAAATATTTCTGGAGTTACCGCAATTTTAGGGATGATTCCGCCGCCTTTAACATAATTATCAGCGTTACTTTTTTTACGATAATAGGCTTCTTTTTCTTGTTTTTCTTTGGCCTGAAGGTATGCCCCTAATGTGAGGACTTTTGGGGCACCTACTGGTTTCCCTCCAATAGTTAAAATTTCGAGATAATTTCCAGTCTTTGCATCATAGTTATAGATGGTCTTAATATTGGGGGGATCCTTAAAGTCAATTGTAATGGGTGACTTCTCTCCATCTGTACCCACAGAATCGCGTTGAGCGGATACACTACTTGCTGAAAACAAGCAGACACACAAAAATAGCATAGCTTGTATGCTTTGCTGAGTTGCAGCTATAATGGATTTACGTTTCAAAAGTTTGTATAAACTAATGGATTAGAGTAGGTGTCTTTGTATAGGCTTGTTTTTTTAGCTTGAGGGATGCAAATTTACAATAATTGTAATGATTTTTTAATTAACTCTTCGGTAGTCAAATTATTGTCTGATTCTTTATTTATTCTCATCAGAATTTTACTTACGGATGCTTTTGAAAAACCAAGGGCTATAAGCGCGTCCAATGCTTCCTCCATAGCTTGACTGCCACCCGAGAGTAGATAGGCGGTATCGGAGCCGATACCACCTAATTTATCTTGTAATTCTACGACCAAGCGTTGGGCGGCTTTAGGGCCTATCCCTTTTATGCTTTTGAGTACTCCAATATTGGCATTAGAAATAGCTGAAACCACCTCATCCACTGTCAAACTGCTTAATATCATTCGAGCCGTACTGGGACCGACTCCATTTACGCCAACCAATTTGATGTACATTTCGCGTTCACTTATCATTGCAAAGCCATATAATGTATGACTATCCTCACGAACCACTAAATGAGTAAATATCTTCACATTTTTTTCTGCTTTTAATCGCTCAAAAGTGTGTAGCGAAATATGGAGTAAATAACCTACTCCATTGCAATCAATAATAATCTCTGTAGGCGTGATTCGGTCTACTTTACCTGCTATAAAATCGTACATCAGTACAAGAATAAGACTCTTCTGATATCAAAAAAAGTGTTGAGCTAAAATATTCTATTTGTAATCGCATGTTTACTCGATTTTATCTCCCATTATTTTAGTTTTTAATCCTTGATTTAAACGTAATTTGCAATCTTGGTTATCAGCAAAAAAGTACGTGTCCACCTGGCCTTGTTTGCCGTTGCATTATTCTATGCGGGCAACTTCAGTTTTGCCAAATGGGCCATGCCCCAATTTATCAGCCCCTATGCATTTATCTTGCTTCGTGTAGGTGCGGGAATGGTTTTTTTTTTAGGTTATTCCCTTTTTTTTTCTAAAGAACGGATACGCCACAAAAAAGACTATCTCCAACTTGCAATTGCCTCATTTTTTGGTGTAGCATTCAATATGACTGCCTTTTTTAAGGGCTTGTCTATGACGTCTTCGATTAATGCCTCAGTGCTAATGCTCATGGCCCCAGTTTTTGTCGTTATTTTTTCAGCTATAGGCTACAAAAAACGCATTCAACCCGTTGTTTATCTTGGTATCTTCATCGCTTTTGTGGGTGCTGCGTTACTGGTTGATGTGTTTAATTTTTCATGGAACAATCAAGGATTTTGGGGCGACATATTAGTGATGCTCAATGCCATTAGTTATGCCTTTTATCTGTATTACGTGACGCGACTTTTGAACAAATACAATGCTCTAACTATCACTACTTTTCTATTTGTTTTTGGGTTTTTAATGGTCTTACCCATTGGCCTTCCCGATTTTATGCAAGTATCCTGGCACACACTCCCCTATCCAGCTATTTTCGCTATGGTATATGTCATTGTTGGTATTACTATTTTGGCTTACATACTCAATGCATGGGCACTTCAAAACAGTCATTCAACCACAGTAGGCAGTTATATTTATTTACAACCGTTATTGGCAACACTCATCGCTATTGCATGGGGAATGGATACTCTTTCACTAGAAAAAGTAGGATGTGGGCTGCTTATTATCAGTGGTCTTTTTTTAGTTAATAAGGGAAGAAAATAAAATATAAAATCCGTCCATTACTCATACACGATCCCTTTAGCATACAAATAAATCCCTCCTCCAGTATGGGGTTCAGAACCATTGATACTAATATTTAATTCGCTAGAAGATTCACTGCAATCAACATAATTTGTTCCCCAAAAGAAAACTGACCGAGCAAAACCCTCTTTTTCTCCCTCACACCATACCTTTATCTTGGAACCAGGAATACCGACAGGGGGTGAATCCATCGCAATGGGTATCCAATAAATGGTGTCTTTTTCGGATCTATTTTCGTAATTGATTTCTTCATAATTATCATCCATGGGCGTTGAAAATACCACACTGTTTTGAGACGTATTAAAATAGACCTTAACCTTATCATTCCTTCTAGGCGGTCTTGTATCTTTGGTCACATGAGCTATTCCCAAACTATCGTAATCTACCGATAGTTGGATGTAGCGACTTCCGTCAGCAGTCAACGATCCGCCATGAAAATCGCGTTCTCTCATCGGTTTTTCCTCTGGCAAATCCAAATAATGAACTTCCTTAGCCAAGATGTATACCCCACTACCCGTCCGATTAATTAGTGATCCACCAGCTTTACCCGATTTTAACGTACAACTACTCGAACAGGTGTTATTACAGACTAGAGTCGCTATATTCACATTCGTTGGCATTGAACTAAGCCCACATGCATCTCCCGGGTCACAATCACTTGCCACACATAACCACGTGATACTGGGTCCCCCATTTTGTATAGGGAGTTGGTCTAAATCAATAGGTACCCAATGTAAGGCATATCCCAGTGGTATTTCAGTAACGGTTAGGGTTAATCCCCCATCTGAACCCAGTTCCGTTGAAGATATATTATTTAAATTTTTGCCTACCACAAATTGCTGTATTACATCAGTGGGAGAACGTCCCATTAATGATTTTGTAACATGTGCTACACCGTTAGGTGTAATGGTAATGGTTAACTTCACTAATTGAGTTTCGTCAGCTGATAGTGAAATAACTTCATATACCATCCCCTTGAGTAGGAAAAGCAGGCAAAGAATTGGCCGCTAAAACAGTGCTGGTCAGTAAAAAAAAGGCTGCAATTAAGGTTTTCATAGATTTAGAAACAGGTAAATTAAGCGTCATAGTCCGACGAAAATACACTATTTTTATAGAAAACTCCAAATTAGGAACAAGGTTCATGGCAATCAAGATAACCCTTATTTTTTATTCAAAATTAGGATAACCCTATAGATTCTAGGTTTTAGAAATTACATTTGCCTTACACAAATGATTCGATCCATGACTGGCTACGGTGTAGCCGAAACACATACCGAAAAATATACGGTTAAAGTAGAAATTAAAAGCTTAAATGGTAAGTATCTGGATTTAAACATGCGTATGCCCCGATTTTTGATGCCCAAAGAAATTGAACTTAGAAATACTTTTGGCAAACGTATAGAACGAGGAAGTACATCACTCGGGGTCCACGTGATTAAACATGAAATCAATGATAATGAAATTCAAATCAATGAACCATTAGCCAAACAATATTACACCAAATTAAAAGCCTTGAGTCAACAATTGGACGCCTCCGATCAAGATATTTTTAAGATTACTACTGGAATGCATGATGTAATATATCAAGACCTTGAGCAATTAGATCCTGAATTGTACCAATTGGTGTTACAAGTGGGCGAAAAAGCCTTTAATGAATTTGATGCATTCAGAAAACGAGAGGGGGAGACATTAAATATCATCCTGAATCAATATGCTAACACTATTATCTCTTTAATCCAAGAAATTGAGAAATACGAAAATGAACGCATTGAAATAACTAAAGAACGAATAAAAACAAAGCTTCATCAGCTAATGGATGATGAAAGTTTTGATGAAAATCGTTTTGAACAAGAATTGATTTATTATGTAGAAAAGTTTGATATTAATGAAGAAAAAATAAGACTCAAAGATCACTGCACTTATTTTTGTGATTCATTGACCCAAAATCCAAAAGGGAAATCACTCCATTTTATAGCTCAAGAAATGGGACGTGAAATCAATACCCTTGGGAGTAAAGCTAATCATGCTGAGATCCAGAAGATAGTTATTGCTATGAAGGAAGAACTGGAAAAGATCAAAGAACAAGTCCTAAATTTGTTGTAGCACATTTTGAGTAATAAATTAATCATATTTTCAGCCCCGAGTGGTAGTGGTAAAACTACAGTAGTTAAGCACCTTCTAAAAACAATAGATAAATTGGCTTTCTCCGTCAGTGTAACCACTCGGCAGAAAAGACCCAATGAAGTAGACGGGGAAGATTACTATTTCTATACCGAAAATGATTTTTTAAAAGCTATTAATAATGAACAGTTTCTGGAGTATGAAGAAGTATATAAAGGGCTATTTTATGGTACTTTAAAATCAGAAGTAGAACGACTTTGGTCTCAAGGGAAAACTGTCATTTTTGATGTCGATGTGATTGGCGGTTTGAATATTAAAAAATTTTATGGGGAACAGGCTTTAGCTGTTTTTTTAAGACCTCCTTCCGTTGAAATATTGATGGATCGACTTCGAAAAAGAGAAACTGAAGTAGAGCATCATCTCATAGAACGGATTGAAAAAGCCAAAAGTGAACTAAAATATGAACAACAGTTTGACAAAGTTATTGTGAACGATGTATTAAATGATACCTTTGAAACTGCAGAAAATTTAGTTGCAAATTTTATAAAATCACACAAGCTAACATGAAGATAGGGTTATTTTTTGGATCGTTTAATCCCATACATTATGGACATCTAATCATTGGACAATATATGTTGGACCAGGCTAAACTAGATGAAGTTTGGTATGTAGTATCTCCTCAAAACCCATTGAAAAAAGGGAAGGATATTATGGATGCGAAGCATCGATTAAACATGGTTAAATTAGCCATTAAGGAAAATCCCAAGTTTAAGGCTTGTGATGCTGAATTTGACATGCCAACACCTTCTTATTCTTCCTATACTCTTAAAAAATTAAAGCAAGAAAATCCAAAAATTGAATTTCAGCTTATTCTGGGTACGGACAATTTACAGCACTTAGAAAAATGGAAAGATCATGAAGAGATATTAATGAATTATGAAATATTATCATATTTTAGGGATGGGTTTCCAGGTGGGGAATTTGCGAAAAATCAGAAAGTGAGAGTCATGAAAGGACCTATGCTTAATATTTCAGCAAGTTATATTCGAGGTTTAGTTCGTATGGAACGGAGTATAAAATATCTAGTCCCAGACGAGGTAATGAATTACATGACCCAAAAAGTGAAGTAACTAAACTTCTTTTTCTGGATTTGACTCCACCGTAACTTCTGAGGTTTTTGCATCCTCTTCCACAACTTCCTGCTCTACAACCTTTTGGAATACCTTTTTACTTTTGGAATTTGATGCTTTATCCAAGGCACTTTCCCCAAAAATCTTTTCGAGATCTTCCTTAAATATCACTTCTTTTTCTAATAATTGGTCAGCTAAAAGAAGTAATTTATCTTTGTTTTTCTCCAGGATTTTGATAGCACGTTTGTATTGTTGATCCGTCAATTTTTTAATTTCTTCATCCATAATAGCCGCTTGCTTCTCACTGAACGGTTTGCTAAAGCTATTGTCCATATTGTAGTAAGAAATATTTCCTACTTTCTCATTCAAACCATAAATAGAAACCATAGCCATTGCTTGTTTAGTGACTTTTTCCAAATCACTTAAAGCACCCGTTGATATTTTATCAAATACCACTTTCTCTGCGGCTCGACCGCCTAGAGTAGCACACATTTCATCCAGCATTTGCTCTGTACGTGTTATTTGTCTTTCATCGGGCAAATACCATGCGGCACCTAAACTTCTACCGCGAGGTACAATGGTCACTTTTACAAGAGGATTGGCATATTCGCACAACCAACTAACGGTTGCATGACCTGCTTCGTGCACAGCTACGGCTCGTTTTTCATCTGGTGTAATAATTTTATTTTTCTTTTCTAGTCCACCTACGATACGGTCTACCGCATCTAAAAAATCTTGCTTTTCGACTTTTTTCTTATTGTGTCTAGCCGCAATTAAGGCTGCCTCATTGCACATATTGGCAATATCTGCTCCACTAAATCCAGGCGTTTGACGTGCTAAGAAATCAATATCAAGACCTTTTTCAATTTTGATAGGTTTTAAATGCACCTCAAAAATTTCTTTACGTTCATTTAAATCAGGCATGTCCGCATAGATCTGTCGATCAAATCGTCCAGCACGGAGTAGAGCAGAATCTAAAATATCTACACGGTTGGTTGCTGCAAGCATTATGACACCTGTATCTGTCCCAAAACCGTCCATTTCGGTTAGGAGTTGGTTTAACGTATTTTCACGTTCATCATTTCCACCTTGCATGGCATTTTTACCTCGAGCTCTTCCAATGGCGTCAATCTCATCAATAAAAATGATACAAGGGGCTTTTTCTTTAGCCTGTTTAAATAAGTCTCTTACTCTACTTGCTCCAACACCTACGAACATTTCCACAAAATCTGACCCCGAAAGTGAAAAGAATGGTACGTCAGCTTCTCCAGCAACCGCTTTTGCCAATAATGTTTTCCCTGTTCCTGGAGGGCCAACTAGCAAAGCGCCTTTTGGAATTTTACCCCCCAACTCAGAATACTTTTTAGGATTTTTAAGGAAATCGACAATTTCCATAACTTCTTCTTTGGCGCCTTCGAGTCCGGCTACATCCTTGAATGTAACATTAACTTTAGTGTCTTTATCAAAAAGTTGGGCTTTAGACTTTCCAATACTAAAGATCTGTCCTCCGCCAGCACCACCGCCGCCTCCCATTCTTCGCATGATAAACATCCATATCAGACCAAAAATAGCAATATATAAAACGATCGAAACGATGGGATTATCCCAAAAGCTCTCTTTTACCTCTGGATTAATTACCACTTGATTTGTTCCAGGAAGATTCTTCTGAGCTTCCTTCACTTGATTATTAAAATATTCATAATCCCCTATATCGGACAAATAATAGGTATAGGAATCTTGCCCACCAAAAGAATTAGTTGGGATATCTTTTTTGTATTCCGAATCTTTTTTAGCTTCATCGGTAAGATACACCTCTGCCCTACTTCTGTTAATGACATTTATTTTTTTAACATCTCCATTTTCTACCATGGAGAGCACTTTATCAACTGTTACTTGCTTCTCATCTCCAGGATTCATAAACGTCATGATTAGGAAAATAACTGCTATTATGACATAAATCCATATGTAATTGAACTTTGGTTTCCCAGGTTTATTTTTCTTCATTTCAAAAGGATTAGAGTTATTTCTTTGATTACTAGGCTTTTTACCTTTATTTTTACGTTCTGACATCGATGTGATTAGTCTATTTCTTATCCATAAAACAAGCATTATGCCATTCCGTTTTTACATACACAGAAATCAGAAAAACCTGCCATTCAAAAATTATTAACTATACAATAGTAATTCATCTGGAACAAATATTATTAAGTTTGTATCTGCTTAAATTAAAATAAATATGTACGCATCGTTACAAGCTAAATTAACCCGAGAACTCCATGAAATACGTGAAGCTGGTCTGTATAAAAATGAACGGATTATTACGACTCCACAAGGAGCACATATACAAACTGATACAGAAAAGGATGTCATCAATTTTTGTGCAAATAATTATTTAGGGTTGAGCTCCCATCCAAAAGTTATTCAAGCTGCAAAAGATGCTATTGATTCTCATGGTTATGGAATGTCATCCGTTCGATTTATATGTGGTACTCAAGATATTCATAAAGAATTAGAGAAAAAAATATCGACCTACTTGGGGACTGAAGATACCATTTTATATGCGGCAGCCTTTGATGCAAATGGGGGTGTTTTTGAACCATTATTTGATAGTGAAGACGCTATCATTTCTGACGCTTTAAATCATGCTAGTATTATTGATGGCGTTAGACTTTGCAAAGCTCATCGATACCGTTACGAACATAATAATATGGAAGATTTGGAGCGATGTTTAAAAGAAAGTCAATCGCACAGAAACCGCGTAATTGTTACTGATGGCTCCTTCTCTATGGATGGAACTATTGCTCAATTGGATAAAATTGTAGCTTTAGCGAATACTTACCATGCATCAGTCATGATTGATGAGTGTCATAGTTCTGGATTTTTAGGTAAAACTGGAAGAGGTACTCATGAGCATTGTGGTGTTATGGGTCAAATTGAAATCATCACAGGCACTCTTGGCAAGGCTTTAGGGGGAGCTAGTGGAGGTTTTACTTCAGGTAAAAAAGAAATCATAGATATGCTTCGACAAAAATCACGTCCCTATTTATTTTCCAACACTTTAGCTCCAAGTATTGTTGGAGCCAGTATAGCAGTATTGGATATGCTGAGTGAAACTACAGAACTGAGAGATAAACTTGAATACAATACGCACTATTTCAGATCACAGATGACCGCAGCAGGTTTTGATATTACACCCGGGGTTCATCCTATTGTTCCCATCATGCTTTATGATGCCGTAACTGCTCAAGAAATGGCCAATCGACTATTGGATGAAGGAATTTATGTCATTGGATTTTATTTTCCTGTTGTGCCAAAGGGTAAAGCGCGTATTCGGGTTCAATTATCCGCTGCTCATGAACAAGAACACTTGGATAAAGCCATTGCTGCCTTTATTAAAGTAGGAAAAGAAATGAAAGTAATTGATTAGTCATATTTCGACTAAATTTTACTGATTTTTAAACCATTAGAATCAAAATTTTACATTCGCATTTATCTAATCGTAAAATTATGAGACTACTACTTTATTTATTCCCCACTATATTATTCTTTTCACTAACCAATTGTAATGACGAAAAAGACAACACTATTCCAACAAACGGGGTTACTTATCGGGTAGGTGTTACGTTTAATTGGACAACATCAAATCACACATCTAACCAAGGTGATTTTCCGAAAAATGCTCATTTTTTTCCTGTAATTGGAGCAGTTCATAAAAATAATAACTCATTTTTTAGAACAGCTGATTTAGCGAGCCCAGGAATACAGTTAATGGCTGAAACTGGCAAAATTTCTACCTTGTAATCTGAGATTGATTTACAAATTTCACAAGGGCTAGTTTATGATAAGTTTTTTGCTCAAGGACCTGCAAGTAATAGTGAAAATAAATTCATTTCGGAAATTAAAGCTTATGAAAATTACCATTTTTTAAGCCTGGTTTCCATGATAGCCCCTAGCCCAGACTGGTTTATTGCTGCTAGAAACATCAACCTTAAAAATGAGGATGGTACTTGGAAAAATCAAGTGATCATTGATTTGCATGGCTATGATTCAGGAACAGATTCTGGCAAAGAATTTACATCCCCTAATCATCCTACATCACCTGTAGATGAAATTACAAGATTCAATGGAAATGATGATATCATTTTTGCAACTCTGACCCTCACCAGATTATAATTTATGAAATTTCTGCTCCTATTACTTTTGTTTTTTTTGCCATTTTTTTTAGTAGCAAACACACCTCCTAAAACTACCTCAACACAACATTTTTGGGGGTTAACTATTGGTTTAGAATCAGCAAGAGTAATTGGTCATGGTCCATCCATGTATTCTGTGGGAATTTTGCCTCCCTCAATCGGAACAAATGCCAACATCTTGTATGCTAATAGAGTATCACAAAAAAAATGGGGTAAAGAATATTCGATTGGATTTTCTCAGAGGGGATTCGCCATAGATAGGAAATCTTACATAGAAGATCTTTCTCTTGATTATTTAAACATAGGATTGACTATTTATAAGGAATACTCCAATCATACGTCGCTATATCTTGGCGGAAATTTGTCTTATTTATTAAAGGCAACCTACCAACTTGGTAAATCTCCGACGTATAACGTAAAGACAAATTACAAACCCATCGACATCAACTTAAATGCTTCTTATGGTTTTAAAATTACCGAAAATATAGATCTACGTTTAAGTCAATATATTGGGTTACTTCCTCTAGATCAAGAGAACAATAAGTTGGAACTCGATAATTCTACTGTTTTGTCCTTTGTTTTTAATTTTAAGAAACAACCTTTATCTCAATAAAAGTACTCTACCCGAAATAGTATTTATTTCGCCACTGTAGTTTGAACTTTTACGACAAATGCCTCATCTCTGTCATTTAAAAAATCAATACTTACCTTCCCTCCTACACCAAAACTATGATCTAAAATCCCAGCTTGAGCGTATAAATTACAATGACAAAATACACCGATAAAAAGAGTAAAAAACTTCAGAATAAGTACACCCCTAATTAATTTTATATTCTTCACATCATATATATATACGAAAATATAAACACAAAGGTTGGGTCATAGATGAAGAATTTATCCTCCTCAAACTTTCACTAAATTTGCAACTAAATGTCTGATATATCCATCGCTCAAAGCATCCCTATGCAACACATCAATGATGTGGCTGCTAAGCTCCATATAAACATCGAAGATCTGGAGCACTATGGAAAATATAAAGCTAAATTACCCCTATCATTAATTCAAGAGAAAAACATAGAAAAATCCAATTTAATATTAGTAACTGCTCTTACTCCGACTCCTGCAGGAGAAGGAAAGACTACTGTATCTATTGGACTCAATGAGGGATTAAATAAGCTGGGTAAAAAATCCATTGTTGTTTTGCGTGAACCTTCATTAGGTCCCGTTTTTGGAATTAAAGGGGGAGCTGCTGGGGGTGGATATTCCCAAGTCGTCCCCATGGAAGATATAAATCTTCATTTTACAGGCGATTTTAATGCCATTGAAAAGGCCAATAATTTACTTAGTTCACTCATTGACAATAATCTTCAAAGTAAAAAAAGAAGTCTTAATCTAGACCCTCGTACAATTGTTTGGAAAAGAGTCATTGATATGAATGATCGTTCATTACGAGATATTACTATCGGTTTAGGTGGCACAGGAAATGGCATACCTCGTCAGGAGGGATTTAATATTACTGCAGCAAGCGAAGTGATGGCTATTGTATGTATGGCCCATAATATTGCCGATTTAAAAATAAAGCTCGGTAATATTTTTATTGGATATACCTTCGATAAAGAGCCCATTTATGCCCGAGATTTGAATGCTCAAAATGCTATGGCTTTATTACTCAAAGACGCTATTAAACCCAATTTGGTTCAAACTTTAGAACATAACCCCGCAATTATTCACGGTGGACCCTTTGCCAATATAGCACAAGGAACAAACACCATTATTGCCACCAAAATGGGTATGTCTTTGGCCGACTATACCGTTACCGAAGCTGGATTTGGAGCAGACTTGGGTGCAGAAAAATTTTTAAACATCAAATGTGCAACTGCTCATTTGAAGCCTAAATTGGTCGTTATGGTAGCTACCATTCGGGCTTTACGTCATCACGGTGGCTCACCGAAAGAGGCTTACGATTCCCCTAATTTAAGCTTTGTAAAACTAGGATTTGAAAATCTAAAAAAGCACATGGAGAATACGAGCAAATTTGGATTATCCTGTGTGGTGGCTATCAATCACTTCCCAACGGATAGTTTAGAAGAAATCAACTGGTTAATTCGAGCGTGTGAAGCTATTGGAATAAATGCCATTGTGAGTAAAGGATGGGCGGAGGGAGGCAATGGGACTATTGAATTAGCTCAAGCTGTGGTCGATGAAATAAAAAATAAACCATCTAATTTTAATCCATTATATCCTGCTGGTTCTCCTATCAAAGACAAAATAGCAACCATCGCTCATGAAATTTATGGAGCAGATGGGGTTGACTATAGTACTAAAGCGGAAAAAGATATTCGAAGTATAGAGCATCTTAAACTTGATCATTTACCCATTTGCATGGCTAAAACTCAAAAATCATTTTCTGATCAAGAGCATCTTATCGGAAGACCGACTAATTTCAGAGTCACTGTCCGAGAATTTGAAGTGGCCGCTGGTGCAGGTTTTATTATTCCTATTTTGGGTAATATGATGCGTATGCCTGGATTACCTGCTGTTCCGGCCAGTGAGGGAATGGACATGGACGAGAATGGCATTATCACGGGATTAAGTTAAGGGTTAATTCCCTTTTTCAGCCAAGATAAAATCAGCAAAACCATACAAATCCCAGTATACCCCGCCTAAAACGTAACCTTTGGTAAGTAATTGTAACGGAATTTTAATTCCCATAAGGACTATATTAATCCAACTTCTATTTTTACCTGCTTTTTTTATTTGGAATCCCTCAGACATAAATAAATTAGCTATTTCTTTAATTGAATATATTCGAACATGAGTCTCATCATCAAAGAAATTTAACGTTCCACGTTTACTCGGAAAAGAAACACTAGATTCTGATGGAAATTCAATATAAAAAAGTCCTCCCTTTTTTAATTTCTTAAATAATAGTGGTAACACTTCGTCCCCGTTGTAGAGATGTTCTATAACATGGCTCATAATAATTACATCATACGTATCATCCGGTATACCCTCTAATTTTAATGTTGTTAGATCCAATTGAATGAACCCATCCATGGCCTGGATATCCTCAGGTGTATTATCATAATTTACATCACGATCTACTCCAGTATAATGACAGTTAGGCCACCATTGTTTGGTAATGGAACTGGAGTGGCTTCCTGATCCAACATCCAAAACTTTTAACGGAGAACGGAATATATACTTCTCCAGTTGTTTAATCCTAAATGGTTTAAGTTTATTGTGTACCATCAAAATCCAAGATCAATATCTCCACACATATCTTCTGGCCTTACCCATTTATCAAATTCTTCTGCTGTTAAATATCCTAAATCGATAGCAGCAGCTTTGAGTGTCGAATTTTCGGCGTATGCTTTTTTAGCAATTTTTGCGGCTTTATCATAGCCAATATGTGTATTTAGTGCGGTAACTAGCATGAGTGAATTATCTAATTTATTTTTAATCTCGCTATAGTTGGGTTCTATACCTACAACACAATTGTCGTTAAAGGACAAGCAAGCTTGCCCTAATATTCTTGCACTTTGAAGCAAGTTTGTTGCTATCAAAGGCTTAAATACATTTAGCTCAAAATGACCATTACTTCCCCCAATAGTAACTGCTACATCATTACCCATAACTTGGGCGCATACCATTGTTAATGCCTCACATTGGGTAGGATTTACTTTGCCTGGCATAATGGATGATCCCGGCTCATTACTCGGAATAATAATTTCTCCAATACCACTTCTGGGACCTGAACTTAGCATTCGAATATCATTCCCTATTTTCATGCAACTTACTGCAGCTCTTTTGAGTGCACCATGAAGCTCTACCATAGCATCATGTGCTGCAAGAGCCTCAAATTTATTTTCTGCTGTGCGAAATGGCATAGCCATTTCTGCACTTATTTTCTGGGCAACCAATGCTGCATACCCTTTGGGTGTATTGAGACCTGTACCGACAGCAGTCCCTCCTAAAGCTATTTCTTGAGCTCCAATCATAGCAAATTCTATAGCCTTAATACTCATTTCTAGTTGCCTTCTATAACCCGAAAATTCTTGGCCTAGAGTCAGTGGTGTGGCATCCATAAAATGAGTTCTGCCAATCTTAACTACCGATTTAAATTCTCGAGCTTTTTTCTTGAATGTATCCTTTAGTACTTGTAAACCAGGAATAGCAAAATCAACCATCTGCTTATATACAGCAATACTCATTGCCGTAGGAAAAGTATCGTTACTGCTCTGAGACTTATTCACGTCATCATTGGGATGCAATACTTTATTTTCATCAGTAAGTTTACCCCCAGACAATACATGTCCTCGATTTGCAATCACCTCATTTACATTCATATTACTTTGCGTTCCTGATCCCGTTTGCCATATAACTAAAGGAAACTGATCGTCTAATTTTCCAGCAACAATTTCATCACAAACTTGAGCTATCAGTAGCATTTTTTCTTCCGATAAAACGCCTAATTCACAATTGGTCATTGCTGCACATTTTTTAAGCACGGCAAAAGCACGAATTATTTCAACGGGCATTGTTTGGTTGCCAATCTTAAAGTTTTCTAGTGATCGTTGTGTCTGAGCAGCCCAATATTTATCAATAGGTACTTGGATTTCACCTATACTGTCTCTTTCTATTCTGAATTCCATTGTATATAAAAGTATATGCAAAGTTAGTTATTCACAAATCTTATGTGTATTTGAAACTATTGAATTTATAGCTTTGTTGGAATTAACTCATAATACAATGAAAAAAATAGTCGTATTCCTGCTTGTTTCTAGCCTTTTTATTAGCTACAATGCATCAGCTCAAACATTAACGAAGAGTCAAAAAAAATTACTTAAAAAAGAAATTAAAACCTACAAAAAAGACCCCATTAAGTGGGTGAAGATGCAAAACAAACATAGCGAAGAGGTTGAGAATTTATCCGATGAAATTGAACAATTAAAAGCTTTACTAGCTGAAGCTGAAACTCAAATAGAAAACATGACAAAAGATATTGTTGCATGGGAAGAAAAATATGTAGCTTTAGAAAAAACGATTCCGTCATCTGCATTGCCGGACGGAACCGTATATCAAGTACAAATGGGTTATTACCAATACTTGGATTTAGTATCTTTTAACGACAAACTCAAAACGGTTCGAGCTGAGGAAATTGATGGTAAAAAACGCTATGTTATCGGTCATTTTGACAATTTATTGGATGCCCTTCAATTTAGCAATGACATCAAAAGAATTGGCGTTTTGGATGCTTTCGTGACCGAATATACCGACGGTGTTCGTAATATGAATTTTGATGCATACGAAAATTTAGAGGATTAATTATCGCTATTTTTTATATTTCATTTGCAAATTTTTTATCTCTCTTTCTAATGAATTAATTTTTTTAAGCAACTCTTCATTCTCTTGTCCAAATATTAATTTTAGAAGCCAATTCTTTAATCGCATTTACATAAGATACATTTAAAGCACTGACGTTAACTGTATAATAACCGTCATCATCTATGTCTACACACTCAGGAAATACTTTCAATAAATCTTGAGCCACAAATCCATGAAATTGAGTGTTTAAGACATCTTCATTCCATGTTCTATTTGCTACGTTCTTATAATGATAGCTTATAGGACTCAATTGCATAATATCTGCAAGCCCCCGAGTGTATGGACCATCTATTTTTTTCAATCTAATATCTGAACTATTGGTCCAAGACCCGCCACCTGGTTTGGCACCATCATCTGAACCAAGCTGAAGCATATGAGACGGATTTGTTATTCCTATCCCAACATCCCCTCCACTTTCAATCACCATTCTCTGCATTAAACTTCCAGTAGTTGCTGTTAAAAAACGCAAATCTGCTGGTGATCGAGTAGTTGAAGGCGTACCCACTACAGCTGCTTCAATTCTTACACTTTCATTGTAAACAGGGGATGCTCCTCCTGTCCTTCCCCTAAATTTGATGCTTCCCAAAACATCCCCACTTTGTACATCTGAAGGGGCAGAGAACGTACCCCGGGATTTGTCTAAAACCATTGATGCACCTGCACCGTTATTAATGAATGATCTTACTCCAACAGATGTAAAATCACTTGTCACATCCAAATCAAACCATGGGTCAGTTGTCCCAATTCCTATTCTATCATCTGTACCATCGATAAATAATGTCCCACCGTCAAAATCAATATTATCTATTACAGTAACATCAACATCTGATGGAGTCGTTCCATCCCCAGAATAGATACCTCCAGACCCTGTAAGCCAACTCGCCCCTCCATCAACCTTAGTCAATACCTCATTCTGGGCATTAGTCAGATGAACCATTCCTACACATAGACACAAACCAAACAATTTTTTATACATTTTCTTTTTCATAATCAACAAAAAAAGGCTTTATCCACTGGAAAATCATACCTGAAAATATGATAAAAATCATATTGAGATATGATTTTTGCACATAAATTTTAATTCACTACTTTTTCTTAAAAACTGGTACTGTACTACATGGCTCGCCAAACATAATGGATTTGGCAACAGGCACTAATAAAGAGGTGAGTAAGACATAGGCATGATTACTTATTTCTCTATTCCCACATCCTTTTATGACGATTCGTTTGTCTGAAAAGGTATCAATATTTAAGTGCGATACCGCTCGTTCAGCAATGAATCCATTCAAAGATTGAGGTTCGCAGAAATATATCGTTGAGGTATAGGACGCAAGTGAGGAAGCCACTAACATATATGCCCATGTTGGCACAACGGCATCTGCACTACAATAAATGGCAACATCATGATTGGCATATATACTCCAATCTAAATCTTTAGTCCACTCCCTAAAGTCTTTTTCACGAAGAACCAAACCTTGAAATAATTGATCTTTAATATCTAAATATGCTTGTAGTCTATTCGGAATTATATCTTCCAAATCAAGAGTAATTATGCCACTAGCTTCAACTCTATTAATAATTTCACTCATTCTACAACACTTATTTTAAGCGCGTTCGTTTTACGATTTTCAGATACTGGCATTGCTGCTGTATTAATTACAACATCTCCTAGTTTTAGTAAATTATCTTTTTGTAAGATGGATATCACTTCTTTGATGGTATCATCCGTATTTGTTTTACTATCATAGTAATACGCTCTAACATTCCAAACTAGGCTTAATCGAGTAAGTAATTTTTTATTAGCTGTGAAAATAAACACGTCACAATTAGGCCTCCCGCTAGCAATTTTATAGGCTGTATAACCAGTTTGGGTCATCGATAATATCGCTTTAGCCTTAATGCCCTCGCTCATACTTACGGTTGCATAGCATATTCGCTCACTTAGAAATGAGGGTGAGGAGGGGTTGGGTTTTTTGATTTTATTATAAATATCCCATCCTTCTTCTGTACTGCCTAATATTTTTTCGACTGCCTCCACTGCCTTTAAGGCATATTTACCTACTGAAGTCTCTGCACTTAGCATCACTGCATCCGCACCGTCCATTACAGCATTGGCTACATCATTCGCTTCTGCACGAGTAGGTGTAGGTGATTCTATCATGCTCTCCATCATTTGTGTGGCAATGATAACAGGCTTACTTGCTTGAATACATTTAGAGACAATTCGTTTTTGAATCATGGGAACCTCTTCCATAGGCATTTCGACTCCAAGATCTCCTCTGGCGACCATGATAGCATTCGTTGCTTTAATTATCTCATCTATATTGTGAACCGCTTGAGGTTTTTCTATTTTAGCAATTATACGTGCTTCGCATTGATGTTCTTGTAGAATTTTACGTAAACGATGTATATCATCTGCCTCCCTAACAAACGATAGTGCTACCCAGTCAAAATCATGTTTCATGATAAACTCCAGATCTTTCTTATCCTTTGTAGTAAGGCTGTCTACAGATAGAGAAGATGAAGGAAGATTGAATCCTTTATTTGAGCTCAAGTAACCCCCATTAATTACTTTTGCTTCTACTGTTTCGCTGTCGATTCTGTTCACAAATTCTAACTCCAGTTTACCATCATCCAGGAGAACGCGCTCACCAACTTTTACATCGCGAGCTAATGTGGAATATTTTACATAAATGATATTATCTTTACTTACAGTGGCCTTTGTGGTAAGTTTCATTATCTTACCTTTCTCCAGCAACATTTTATTACCTTCTACTTCACCTATTCTTAGTTTTGGTCCTTGTAAATCGCCAAGTATAGCAACATGAGTTCCTAATTCTTCATTGACTTGACGGATTTTTTTCACAATATCCAAATGAGTATCCCAGTCACCATGAGAGAAATTAATTCTACAAACATCAACACCAGCTATTATGATTTTTTTGATCATATCTATGTCCGATGTGGCAGGACCCATGGTAGCTATGATTTTAGTTTTATTATATAGAACAGATTGACTCATTGTAATTTAGTGAAATTTAGTATTTGGTTTTGGTTTGGCATTTCCAATGCAAAGCAAACAGATATATCTGGAATATTGTCAATAATGTGAATGATTTGAGGATTTATTTCATCATCATCTAAAGAACATAGTATGTATTCAATATTTTTATATCTTGGGTAAAAGAAAGAAGAAGACCCCCTATTTTTAACTAATAAACAAGTAGAATTATCGTCTAAATATGAAATTAAATAGTTCAAGAAGTAACTTTTTTCATCATAATCCGTGATATCTTCCATACATTCTACATCTAAATCAGGTTGTTTTGAAAGCTCAAACATTATTTTCAGAACCCTTTGGTAAGAAGCAATACCATATATTGTCGGGTATGTTAAGGCGAATTCATCGGATGAAAATAACGCTGGCATTTTGGAAGTATTGATAGTTTGTAAAATTAATTTTGTCTTTTTTATCTAAAAAAATGTTCTTTGCACATTAATAAAATTATTATGTCTGAAATATCCGCAAAAGTAACATCAATTATCGTAGATAAACTAGGTGTTGAAGAATCTGAAGTAACCAATGATGCAAGTTTCACCAATGATTTAGGTGCAGACTCATTAGATACTGTAGAACTAATCATGGAATTCGAAAAAGAATTTAATATCGCAATACCTGATGAGCAAGCAGAAAAAATTGCTACTGTAGGTGACGCCGTAAGTTACATCACTGAAAACGCAGGTTAATTTTAACCACTAACCAGCCCCGATATGCAACTCAAAAGAGTAGTAGTAACCGGAATTGGTGCACTAACCCCAATTGGTAATTCAGCCCAAGATTATTGGGACGCTTTGTCACGCGGCGTTAGTGGTGCTGACACCATCACCCGATTTGATGTTGAAAAATTCAAAACACAGTTTGCTTGTGAAATAAAGAATTTTGACATTTTGAACTTCATGGACAGAAAAGAAGCTCGAAAAATGGATCCTTTCACTCAATATGCCATGATTGTGGCTGAGGAAGCGGTTCAGGATTCTGGAATCTTAAATGTTAATTTTGTTCCAGAAGATATTGGCGTGATATGGGCTTCTGGCATTGGTGGATTACATACTCTAGAACAAGAGATAAGTCAATTCACTGAAGGAGATGGCACACCTCGATTTAATCCTTTCTTTATTCCAAAAATGATTGGCGATATTGCCCCTGGTTATATCTCTATCAAATATGGATTCAGAGGTCCCAACTTTGGCACCATTTCGGCATGTGCATCTTCAAACAACTCTATTATTGATTCTTACAACTACATCCGACTGGGTATGGCAAAGGCAATCATCACAGGGGGATCTGAAGCATGCGTCACTCCCTCCGCATTAGGAGGATTCAATAGTATGAAAGCATTATCTGAACGGAATGATAGTCCATCGACTGCCTCACGACCCTTTGATGCAGATAGAGATGGTTTTGTCTTAGGCGAGGGTGCTGCGTCTTTAGTCTTGGAAGAATACGAACACGCAAAAGCTCGTGGAGCTAAAATTTACGGGGAAATACTTGGTGGTGGATTAACTGCTGATGCCCATCACATAACTGCACCGCATCCTGAAGGTTTGGGAGCTACCAATGTCATGAAAATTGCTTTAAAACATGCGGGACTTCAACCTACCGACATTGATTATGTTAATGTTCATGGGACTTCTACTCCTCTAGGCGATGTAAGTGAAACTAAAGCAATTTTAAAAGTTTTTGGTAAGCACGCTTACAACTTAAACATTAGTTCTACAAAATCAATGACAGGTCATTTATTAGGTGCTGCAGGAGCAGTTGAAGCTCTTGCTTGTCTATCTGCAATTAATACGGGGATTATCCCTCCTACCATTAATCATTTCGCAGATGATGACCAATTTGACAATAAACTTAACTTTACCTTCAATAAAGCTCAAAATAAAGAAGTAAAGTATGCATTAAGCAACACCTTTGGTTTTGGTGGACACAATGCATCTGTAATCATGGGTAAATGCGAATAACAAATGTTTTATTAAAACTACTTGACCCTTATTTTTTATTATTCTCTAGAAATTCATCACTATATAAAAAATATTACAGTTTATTGGGATATTGTCCACGGAATATAAATCTCTACAAACAAGCATTTCTTCATAATTCTAAGTCAAGACTCGTTGACGGCCTAAATATTAAAACAAATAATGAACGATTAGAATATTTAGGAGATGCCGTATTAGACTTAATTTTCGCAGAATTACTATATAAAAAATTTCCCTTTCAGGGGGAAGGGTTTCTTACAGATATGAGGAGTAAATCTGCAAGTAGAAATATGTTATCAAACATCGCTATATCTATGGGAATTGATCATTATTTGACTACCGATAAATCAATTACTCAAAACAATAGTGCCATACGGATAATTGCAGGAAACGCATTAGAGGCATTAATTGGAGCCATATACATGGATCGAGGATATGATTTTACGAAGAGATATGTTAAACGTAAAATTGTTAATCCTTATCTTGATTTTGATGAGCTTAAAAATATTACCGTAAATTTTAAAAGTTTACTGAACCAATATGCTCAAAAAAATAAGAAACAGTTGGATTTTAAAATAATTGATGACGAAAATGCCACCAAAAATAGGATGTATATGATTGCTGTTCTCATTGATAATGAAGAGATTTCCAGAGCTAGAGGTAAATCAAAGAAGGTTGCAGAACAGATCGCCAGTGAAAAGGCATCCGAAATATTAAAATTAAATAGCCTTAAAACTTAGTATTTACGATGTTGATCCGATTGGTGATTTCCTCTAAACCAATCAGCTCTAACATATCAAATATGGGGGGGCCTCCAGCCTGACCACTTACTGCCCATCGAAGAGGCTGCATAAGCATCCCTTTATTGATCCCATTTTCTTCAGCATACGTTGTTAGATACAATTCCATCTGATCTGCGGTATGGTAATTGAATTCTACAATACCTTTTATATATTGATTGATATGCGAGGAAATCTCTGTATTCCATTTCTTATTCTTGATTTTATCATCATAACTGACAGGTGGTTCAAAAAAATAATGTCCCAATGGCAATAACTCTCTTGAAAAGTTTACTTTTTCTTTGAGTAATTCTACAACACGTTTCAGATAATCACCTCCCTTACTTGTATGTATTGGATTTATTTGATCTTGAATACTATTTATAATTTGTTCCGGACTGGTTTGAAGCAAAAACTGATGATTAAACCATTTTGATTTATCCATATCAAACTTAGCTCCGCTTTTGGAGACTCGATCTAAATCGAAGGCTTGAATAAGTTCACTCAAAGAGAATAATTCTTTGTTATCAGAGGGATGCCAACCCAACATTGCTAACATATTCACTACAGCCTCAGGCAAATAACCACTCTCTCTGTAACCACTGCTAATTTCACCATCAGGAGCTTTCCATTCAATTGGAAAAACAGGGAAACCAAGACGATCTCCATCCCTTTTGCTTAACTTCCCCTTCCCATCTGGCTTTAAGATTAGGGGTAAATGTGCAAAGATTGGCATCGTTTCCTCCCACCCAAGATATTTGTACAACATCACATGTAATGGTGCAGAGGGAAGCCATTCTTCTCCTCGAATCACATGACTGATTTTCATCAAATGATCATCTACAATATTAGCTAAATGATACGTAGGTAAACCGTCCTCCTTTAATAGAACTTTATCGTCAAGTTGACTACTATTAAAAACTATCCAACCTCGAATCATATCATGAAAACGAATTTCCTCATTCCGGGGCAGTTTTATTCTAATGATATAAGCATCACCCCGTTCTAATCGTTCTCTCACTTCATCCTCACTAAGTGTGAGAGAATTTCTCATACTCATCCGCGAAGTTGAATCATATTTAGCACTCATATTACTGGCTTCTAATTTGGCCCGCATATCATTAAGCTCATCTGGTGTATCAAATGCGTAGTAGGCAAAACCGCTATCTACTAATTGTTTGGCGTAAGATGCATAAATATCCATACGCTCACTCTGTTTATAGGGACCAAATTCTCCACCTTCGGATACCCCTTCATCAATTGATAAGCCTAGCCAGGTCAAACTTTCATTGATATATTCTTCAGCACCAGATACAAATCTTTTTTGATCGGTATCCTCTATTCTGAGTATGAATTTTCCTCCATGTTGCCTTGCAAATAAATAGTTATATAAAGCAGTTCTAACTCCTCCAATATGTAATGGTCCAGTTGGACTTGGTGCAAAACGAACGCGTACAGTTTGATTGCTCATTTATTTTTTTAAAGAATGCAAAAATAAGCTGAATTAGCTCATTTATTGCCCTCCAATTTGCTAGATTGAAGCATACAAAACTATTTAAGTTGTTTTAAACCAGATTTTGCTCTTTGTTCGATAGTTTGAATGTATTCTTGGTTATTGGAATACGTAGTCGCCCGTGTATAAAATTGTTTGGCTAGTGTACGTTTGCCCTGTTTCAAATAAATATCTCCCATAAAAATACAGGCATATGGACCATAATATTCCTTACTTTTTTTTCCATAAATAGTAGATGCTTCATAAAAAACTAATGCTTGCTCTTGGTGTCCCAATCGATCTAGTATCCGACCCTTTCGATAACAATATTCTGATTTTTTATCCATGGTGGATAATGCTTTTACTTTAGTTTGAATGATGGTATTATAGGCAGATTGATAGTATCCCCCGTCAAATAATAATCTTGCTTTTAAAATGATAGGGTCAGGGAGTTGTTTCCTCAAATATCGTTGCGCTTGTTTGTCTTCTTCCATTATTAGAGTACCATACCTGCCTATCTCATTCTTATAATGCTGAGCCTCCTCAAAATCATTAGATAAAAGGGAGTGCCAACTCATCTTTTCATAACAACTTTTTATTAAATGTTTTCCTTTATAGTTTTCTAAAAAAAACTTGAAATCATAAATTGCATTAGGGTCACCTTTATACAACTTAGCTAAACCAGCGTAATAAGACATCGTTGGAAAAGAAATATAACTAGAAGATGTAGGTATTGATGTAAGTGTTTTTAAAGCTACGTCATTTTTATTCAGCTTAAGAGCCATAGTACTTCTAAAATAATTACTTAATAAGTTAGTCTTATAATCTTGGGTACATTTCAACATTTCCAGCCAAGCATGATGAGGATGTTTTTGTATTTGCATCATCGAATTAGCCAAAATATACGAAGATTCTTGCGCTAATACACCCAGATAGGTTGTATCTGTTTTAAAATCAGATAGCTGTTTAAGAAGAGCAATCCCTATGTTTAAATCACCGTCAAAACCCATTAAATTGGTCATCCAACTGTAATTCTCAGGAATAGCAGAAAGATATATTCTTAGAATACCCCGGATTTTATTATTTGGTTTAAAATGGGGAAAACGTTTGTGATTTTCTTCAATCAGATTCCAGGATTTTCGGAGACTTTTTGCAGCTTCATAAAAATTACCATTTCTTAAGTCAAGAGTCGCTGCATACAAATAAACATCGGATTTAAAAAAACCTTTAAAAGGAGAGGAATCCAGCAATTTATCAAAATGCAATAGAGCTGTATTTTCTGATGTTTTGTATTGTTCGTAATCTCGATTATCTTCAGTTACAAAATACCTTAGATACCCATTAACATGCCTTAAATAAGCTATGGCGCTATTTTTTGAATCTGATAGTTGCTGTTTAGTAAGTTGTTGATGAGCCTCATCTAATTGTAGCTGAATATTTTTTTTTTGAATAGATACAATTTGAGGTTTGAAAGCCACATAATTCGAGGCGATCCCATTTAAAGTGAAGAATAAAAGTAGAAAAGTGAGTATCGCTATACGATTATTTTTTACGAACAGCTTTTCGTTTTGGTTTTGTTGTTTCTTCTTCAACATGGTCTTCAATCCCAGCCATTCTAGCATCAATTTGAATACGACCACAAGCCTCACAAATTACAATTTTCTTGGACTGTCTAATGTCAGATTGCAGTTGTGGAGGTACCTTGGCAAAGCAACCACCACATGCACCTCTTAATATTGGGGCGACGGCAATACCATTTCTAAAATTATTTCTAATTCTATCGTAGGCCTTAAAAATTTTAGCATCAATAGTTTGGGTAGCTTTTTCACGTTCCTCACCAATAGAAACTTCTTCCTTTTGAGTTTCTTCAACTATTTCTTTAAGTTCGTTCTTTTTGTTATCTAAATCTTTTTCTCGTTCATCTAATTTAGATTGGACTTCAGCGATTAGATCTTGTTTAAGAACAATTGATCTTTCTGACTCGCCAATCTTTTTTTCAGCGGCAAGGATTGTCAGTTCTTGTATTTCAATTTCTTTGTTTAGAGCGTCAAATTCTCTATTATTTTTGACATTATCTAGCTGTCCTTTGTACTTTCTAATCAGTTCGTTAGAAGATTTGATTTGCTCTCTATTGGCAAAAATTTGAGCATTAAATGTTTCTATTTCAGTTTCGAAATTAGCCAATCGGGTATTGAGACCAATGAGTTCGTCCTCAAGATCAGAAACCTCCATTGGTAATTCTCCACGTACGGCTCTTAATTGATCTAATCTAGTATCAATCGATTGAAGCTTGTAAAGTAATTCGAGTTTTTGTGCTATTGTTTTTGCTGCCATTTTATAGAAAATATTTTACTGGATTAGTTCCTATCCTCGTTTTAAGGATGGCAAAGGTACTAAATTTTTCGCTCAAAATATCATATATTAAATCAATGGTACATTTTTCGCTTTCATAATGACCCACATCGCATAACATCAAATGATTTTCTGTGTCAAAAAACGAATGATATTTGATGTCTGAGGTGATATAAGCATCCGCATTAAAACGCATCGCATCACTGATTAAGAACTGGCCAGAACCTCCACAAATGGCAACCTTTTGTATGAATTTATCAATCGGTGTATATTTAATGACTTGCAATTCCATCGATTTTTTCAAATGAGCTAAAAATGCTTCGCTAGATAACGGGGAGTCTAACATTCCAATAACCCCTGAACCTACAGATTGATTGGAATTCAATATTGGATATAGCTCATAGGCTATTTCTTCATAAGGGTGTAACTCACCAAGTATTGATAAAATAGAACTTTGTAAGTGATGTGGCACAAGTACCTCAATTTTTACTTCGGGTGTTATCGATCGAATACCTTTTTTACCAATGCTAGGGGAACTTCCGTCTTCAGGCTTGAAGGTACCTAGACCTTCTGTTGTATATGAACATTCACTGTAATTACCTATATGACCAGCACCAGAACTAAATAAGCCCTCTAAAATTTCATCTTGATTCTCTTTTGGACAATATGTCACCAATTTTGATAACATACCTGTCTTGGGTCTGAGTATGACCGTGTTTAATAATCCTAATTTTTCGGCAATTTTCTGATTTACACCCCATTGATGGATATTATCTAAGTTGGTATGCATAGCATACAATGCGATATCATTTTTTATGGCTAGCTGAAGCGTTCGATGCACATAATTTGTATTGTCAAATTGTTTTATACCACTAAAAACGATAGGATGATGAGCTACAATTAGATTGCATTTTGAATTGATGGCCTCATGAATGGTTTCTTCGAGACAATCTAACGTCACCAATATGCCTGAAATTTCTTGGTTTTTTTCTCCAACAATGAGCCCTGAATTATCATAGTCTTCTTGATAAGCAAGAGGAGCAACAGATTCTAAATACGCTATAATTGCTTTCAATTGCATCATACAAATGTAAAAAATTACACCTAATTTGATGATGAATTAGACGATTTTAAACTAAAATAACAACTTCAATTTTTTTGACATAAATCTTACTTTCAATCTAAAGAAGCAAATTTATATTTGCCGTTTAATTATTAAGACACTATGATAAACGAAAAATACCTTGACCTTAAACAGTTGTCACAAAAACTATCAAATACCTATCAAAATAACCACCCTTTCCCATCTATTTACATCGATGACTTTTTCGAGGCCACTTTTTTACATCAGGTTTTAAATGAGTTTCCCAATTTAGAAAAGCTAAAGGACAAAATATATTACACAAATCCCAATGAGGATAAGTTCGCAACAAAAGGTGAGAAAGATTTTGGGGATAATACCTTGAAACTAGTTCACTTTTTAAACTCCCAGCCTTTTCTTGAGTTTTTACAGGAATTGACTGGAATTGAAGAACCTCTCATACCTGATCCCTATTTTGAAGGTGGCGGATTTCATGAGATCAAACCTAACGGATTCCTAAAAATCCATGTTGATTTTCATAAAAATAAAAAATTGAAACTCAACAGAAGAGTTAATTTTTTGATTTATCTAAATGAAAATTGTGAAGAAAATTATGGAGGTCATTTGAAATTATGGGATAAAGATATGAGTATGAGTGTATCCAAAATTCTTCCAATCTTTAACCGAGTAGCTATGTTTTCTACAACAGGAGATTCTTGGCATGGACACCCAGACCCTGTCAAGTGCCCAATTGGGAATAGCAGAAAATCTCTTGCTCTATATTATTATACCAATGGACGACCAAAAAATGAACTAGACCATAAACAAGAAAATAGAATTACAACAACATTCAATGAAAGAAAGGGGCTGGACAGTCCAAAAATGAAACTCTATAATAAAATGATAAATACAGCCCATACAATCATACCCGACACAGTTATTCAATTTATCAAAGACAAAAGAAACAAATAAATTTTTGTCACAACCATGCTATATTTATGATAAAAATCATATCCAATTATGATATATATCATAATTTGTGGTATTTCATAGTACTTCCTTTGTACTCATGAAGTCCACTTTTATTTTAATTGCATTTGTAATCACAAACCAAGCCCTACTACTTGCTAGTCAAACTTATTCTATATCTGGCCAATTAAATAGTCCATTTGGTACATCTATTTCAGAAGCGGAAGTATTCATTAATAATATTTCCATTATAAACCCTAATGCAGATGGATCCTTTACTATTCACTCTGAAGAAGCTATTAAATCACTAACTATTTATAGTTTTTTATATATCCCTATTTTTATTGAATGTGACGTAAATAATCAAAATATAAACTTAGGCAATATCTACCTCATCCCAAAAATTATTTGGAGTGATAAAAAAAAGAATCGATACCTTCTTGAACATATCGATAATAGTAAATTCAAAGGTAAAAATCATAAAAATGCAAAAAAAGAACGGCACACTAATCAAAAAAGATGGATAATCCATGGTAAATCAAAATTTTATGATGTGAATGGTAAAATTCAAACGAAACTCATATATAGAAATGGGATGTTGGTCGCTATAAAACGTAAAAACAAAAGAAGATGGCAAAAAAATAAGGTTCAGATTAACGATAAATCTCAAATAATACTGACTTCAGGCAAATAAAACGGCATAATATACATCAGCCGCTTAGCTTTGCATGCAATACAACCCATGCAATTTAATCAGAGGAATTGGCTACTTCAACGGTATCCTAATACTAAAAATAGATCCCTAAGGCCTTGGAATGCAGCAGATGAATTGCTGCTAGCTCACCTAGAAGAACTTCCATTAGGACGTCTTAAAATTTCTATCATTAATGACTCTCATGGCGCTTTATCGTGTGCTTTAAACCATCTCAAACCATATACTATTATACAATCATACTCTCAATTACAAGCATTGAGACTTAATTATCAAAATAATAATTTATCATTAGATCATTTGCGTTGGGGCAACCTGCTAAGAATAGAGGAAAATCCAAGTGACTGTATACTCATCAAAGTACCAAAATCATTAGAACTTTTTGATTTTTATCTTAAGCATATTCAAAAATTAATGACGACTGAAACACACGTTTTATGTGGTTTTATGACCCGTAATTTTTCTCCCAATATGATATCGATTGCAAAACATTATTTTGAGGATGTTTCCCAAAGCAAAGCTCAAAAAAAAGCACGATTAATGATCTTAAAAAATCCAAAAAGTAACATTGAACCTTCCCCCGATTTCAAAATCATTAAAAATTCGTTTGAACTACCCATAAAACAATATCCTGGTGTATTCTCTAGTCACCAAATAGATTATGGAACACAACTTTTACTCAAACACATCCCTTATATCGACAATCAAGATACTATACTTGATTTAGCCTGTGGCAATGGCGTAATAGCTAGCTTTATTCGTAAACAAAATGATCAATGTACTATTCATTTATTGGATGATAATTACTTGGCTCTAGCTTCTGCAAAATTGAACATCTCTAAATCAAATACCTATTTTCATTGGAAAAATGAAATTACATTGCAAAATGATATAAAATTTAACCTGATTATATGCAACCCTCCTTTCCATTTTGAACATGAGAATACTATAGAAATTGCATTATCCTTATTTGCCCAAGCTAAAAATCATCTTACTTCGGATGGTCAATTCATGATTGTTGCTAATCTTCATTTGAATTATACTTCACATCTTCAAAAGCTATTCAATAATGTTCAAACCCTAGAACAAAATGACAAATTTGAAGTAATTTGTTGTAGAATTTAAGCCTTATTTACTTCCTCTTGAAGGTATAAATATCAATGATTTCAGGGTAGTGAAAAGAGTCTTCTAACCAAAAATCTTTTTTGAAGTCCTTTAATAGCTCCTCTTTAGGTCCAAATTCAGTCATTATAAATATTAATTTATCACAACTAGAACGATCTATTCGAGCTTCAGAATACTGATTTATTCCATAAAAATTTTCTTCCTTAAACCCCTCCACTAATTTATAAAATCCATACTCATAATCATAATCTTTAAACCGATCTTGATTGAAGTAGTAGGAATAGGATACCATGTTGAATTTAGGATACAAAATCACTCGAGTGCCACTATCTCTTATAGTTTGAACCTTTTCAACCGCTTCCTTGGTATGTCTACCGTTATCTATATTTCTTGAACTGGCAATAACTAAACCCCCTAAAAATAGCACTGACAATATCCCATGAACCATCGTATTTGAAGAAATGGAGTGAAGTATAATACCTACAAATACACTGAAGCAAATAAAGGAATGCATCAAATATCGGTCATGAAACATGGGGATATAATAAGAAATAAAAAACATACCTAAAAAAGGAACAAGAAAACCTGCAAAAATGACAACCACGTTTTTATCTATGGATGGTATAGATCTAGCATGGGTAAGTATACTTATCAAGAACAATCCAATAAAGAGCTTTACAATCAAAACAGAATTCATGAACTTTATGAGGACATATTCAATAGAGTCCCATCCGTTGGGTGATTGCAACCACGTACCTGATTCATATGTACTGAAAAAACGCACGATGACTACAGCAATGTATGGTAAAAAGAGAAGGAGACTCGATACTAAAGTCAAAAGCAACATCTTGCGTTGTAATCTTTGCTTCTGAAGGACAATCCCTAGGATTAGATGTAAAAAAAGTACCATGATTCCAAAATAATGGGAATACAAAAGCAAGGTATACACGAGTGTTAAGATGATTAGATCTAAACGGTTTGATTGCTTATTGAGCCATTTTAAGAAATAAAAAAAACTTAATGCTGTTAGCATTCCAAACAAGGCATATACTCTAGATTCATGAGAAAAAATAGTCGCATAATTGGAAAAACAGAAAAATAAAGCAGATACAAAACCAATCTTTCTTGAAAAGAAATCATTCCCAATCCTAAAAAGAACAACTGATGTGAGTGCCGAAAATAGTAATGATGGAAAACGAACAGCAACTTCACCTATACCAAACAAGGCTATCCAAAAATGTAAGAAAATTTCATAAAAGGGTGGATTGTTCCCTGTTTTTAAATGTCGGATTATATCCGATATATCCATCTGAGCATAATAAACACTTGCTGGTTCATCTCCAGCTAAGCTATTTACTCCAATACCAATAATATGCAACAGTAGATGAAAAATAAACAAGATATAGGGAATGAGGGGATAGAATTTTTTCATTCCAGAAGAAATTATAAGTCTTTAGCTTTGGCCACTAATTCTGCTAAATCCAATACTTCTACTTCATTTTCTTTTTGAGCATGCTTAACACCATCTCTAATCATCGTAGTGCAAAATGGGCAATTAGCCGATATGATTTGGGCCCCTGTACTTATAGCCTCTTCCGATCGCTCAATATTGATTTCTTTTTTTCCTTGTTCAGCATCTTTGAACATTTGAGCACCTCCAGCACCACAACACAAGCCATTCTTTCGGCATCGTTTCATTTCTATGAGCTCGGCATCTAGTGCTTCTAATATTTTTCTTGGAGCATCATACACTCCATTGGCTCTACCTAAGTAACAACTATCATGATAGGTAATTTTCCTTCCGTTAAAAGGATCTTTACCAAATGTTAGTCGACCCTCATCAATTAAATTTTGTAATAATTGAGTATGGTGAATCACATCGTAGCTTCCACCTAAACTAGGGTATTCGTTCTTGATTGTATTAAAACAATGCGGACAAGTAGTTACTATTTTGGTAATTTCATATGCATTTAGTGTAGCTATGTTGGCCATGGCTTGCATCTGAAAAAGGAATTCATTACCCGCTCTTTTTGCTGGATCACCGGTACATGTTTCTTCTGTACCTAGTATCGCATATTTTAAACCCACGTGATGGAGAATTTTTACAAATGCTTTGGTAACTTTCTGTGCACGTTCATCAAAACTTCCGGCACAACCTACCCAAAATAAGATATCCGGCTTCTCACCTTGAGCTAGTAACTCTGCAACAGTGGGTACATGTATTTTTTTACTCATAATAGCTTGTGCAATTATACTTCGTTCGTCCAATTGGCTCTATCACTTGGTGAAAATTGCCAAGGCGCTTGATTATTCTCAATATTGTTATTCATCATGGCCCATTCAGATGGCATCGCTGATTTTTCGAGCGTTTGGTATTGTCTCATTCCAAAAATAATCTCAACTGGATTAATATTTATAGGGCAAGCTTCTACGCAGGCATTACAAGTGGTACATGCCAAAAGCTCTTCTTGAGAAATTAAATCATGCAGTGACTTCCCATCATGATAATCTAGACCATTTTCATCTTTAGCTTTCCCTAGGGTTTCTGCTCTATCCCGGGTATCCATCATAATTTTTCGTGGGCTTAATTTCTTGCCCGTTAAATTGGCTGGACAAGAACTGGTACATCGTCCACATTCGGTACACGAATAAGCATCTAAAATATTTTTCCAACTTAAGTCAGTGATGTCATTCACTCCAAATTTTTCAGGTGGGGGCATGTTGGGATCTGCCTTGCTTGGATCAAGCATCAAATTGACCTCATTGGTAATTTCGGGCATATTCGTAAACTCTCCCGCTGGCTTCAAACGACTATACCACGTATTCGGAAAGGCTAAAAAAATATGCAAATGCTTACTGTACGGAACATAATTTAGAAAAAAGAGAATTCCTAAAATATGGAACCACCAAAATGTTCTTTCCAAAATCACCAAAGAAGCGGTATTGTAACCTGTAAATAAACCAGTTAAATAATGAGAAATGGGGAAACTTCCCGCAGCTATATAGTGATCTGCACCTTTTTCCTGAAGCAATTGATCTACGGCATTCATTTGAAGCAAGGCTGCCATTAATACCATTTCAATCACTAAAATATATGTGGCATCTTGGGTTGCCCAACCTTTCATTTCTGGAGAATGAAACCTTGGGATTTTTATTATAAATCGTCGAGCTAAAAAAACAACACAAGCTATTAAAACTAATACGGCTAGAATTTCGAAAAAACCAATCGCTATATTATATATGGACCCTAAAAAAGCGAGAGATCGATGTGTCCCAACTACCCCATCAATTATAATCTCTAAAACTTCTATATTAATTAGAATAAAGCCTACATAAATCAGAATATGAAAAAATCCGGCAACTGGACGCACAACCATTTTACTTTGACCTAGAGCAACCTTGGCCATTATTTTCCATCGTAAGGATTTTTGATCATTGATGGATTCAGCTTTACCTAGAAATATATTCCTTCGGATTTGCTTAATCTTTTGTGTAAAGAAGTAAATAGCTACTCCTAGCACAACTACAAATAAAAATTGTTCTATATAACGCATCTTTATGAAGTTCAAAAATAGAAGAAATGATGAGTTAGATTAATTTTAGATATCTACATTATTATTTGTTTTCATATTTGAACAATCGGCTTATTTTTGCAGCCGATTTTGGTTATATCCTAAAATCTTGTTGGTGCGGTAGCTCAGTTGGTAGAGCAAAGGACTGAAAATCCTTGTGTCGGCGGTTCGATCCCGCCCCACACCACACAAAGCCTTCTGCCCTCAGAAGGCTTTTTTTATAATGAATTACTCTGTTTATATACTCTACGCCCTTAAATACAAAAAGATACTATTTTAATAGCTTTCCAAAAATTCAATGATTGCATCAACAACCTGAACACTTACATTACCTGGAGTTTCATATTCTTGTGGACTTGGAGTTCCTTTTCCATGAATAAAAACATGATTAAGATTTGAAAAAGTAATAAACTTACAAAAGCTATGCCCTTCAACCAAATCCCCAAACTTTCTAAAATCATGAATAGGCACCTGATAATCTCGACCTCCCATCAAAAATAATTTTGGCGTATTAATACTATTAGAAATTAAAACGTTAGAATTTAATTTATTAAGAGATTTCCAATAGACTAATGGGGCCCCTAGCAGAATTGATGTGTCGGGTATATTCGAACTCGTATTGCGGATTATACTTTGTTCTGCTTGTAATTTTCTTAGGTAATTTTTTTTCGTTTTAGAATTGGTACTGTCCAAATTGAAAATATACTTTGTTTGAGAAATAATTAAAGAATCAAGCGGAGAAAGATTACAGCTTAGATAAATACCCCCATCAAAATCGTCTAAGTAATGAGAGATGGCTAATCCACCTAGACTATGCCCCAAAATATACTTCCTTTTAGAACTGAGTTCTTTATTTAAAAAGTTAAGAATAGTAGATATATCAACTAAGTATTCATCATGAAAAGTAATTTGATTTGGAGCACAATTCAAATTCTGAAATTTCTTAAATCTTACAGAGGCTATCCCCTGTCTTGCAAGCTCTATCGACAAATCTAAAAATAGTTTTGTCTGACCTATGGTAGAATTTTCATCAACTGGTCCTGAACCTGGAACAAAAAGTACTATTTTGCTATATGGTGCATTCTGGGGTTGAGTAAAAAATACAGATATACTATCTTTTTTTTCTGGCGAAAAAATGGAGATTTTCTTTTGAATAACTCCTTTAGAATTTGGAGGTGAGTATCTATTTATTTTTTTACAAATATGAATAGGAACCACAAAGAACCCCCTTATCCTATCGCTCTCATTTAGCACAATTTTAATATCTATGTCCATTTTTTCAAAGGACATGGTGAAGTAAGTTGTCAATCCATATGAGGTCTCTTTCTCACAATTAAAGGAATAGCTTTTAAATTGACCATTTATTCCTTCTAGTTGCCTAAATACATCCCTAATATCTTTGGGTTTAATTATAGGCTTAACCTCTTCACTCAAATAGCGATATGCCTTTAAATATTTCCCTTTATAGCAATTAAAAATAAATTTATCAGAATTTTGAGATAAACATGATGTAGTAATAGTAATGAGGATACTTAAAATATATGCCTGCCTCTTCATTTAAAATATCTTAGTATTATACTAGTTTTACTTCAAGAATAACATAAAAATGCATACACTTACCGATTTAGACTCTGGGTAATCTCTTACACGGAATCCCTACCAGTTTTCACTTAAAAGCAATTATGCTGATTTCCACATTCATATTTTTAGGTAATGTTTTCACAGCTACCGCTTCTCTAGCTGGTGGATTACTTGTAAAATATCGGGTATAGACCTCATTGATTTCATCGTAGTGTTCCATAGACGACATGAATATGCTACATTTCACCACATGTTCATACCCCATATTTGCTGCTCCTAGCACGGCACCAATGTTTTTCATTACCTGCTCGGTTTCCTCTTCAATACTACTTAGAATCAAATCGCCCGATAGTGGATCTATAGCAATCTGTCCACTACAATATAGCGTTCCATTTACTAAAACGGCTTGACTATACGGTCCTATAGCTGCTGGGGCTTCGTTGGTGTTTATTATTTTTTTCATGATATATAAAATGTACTCTACATTTGCTTCCAAATGAATATTGCTGTAAAAGGTCAACCTAATCAAATAGAAGAACTAAAAATCCTCCTTGAAAATAGACCATTAATACCATTCAAAGTTAATGAAATAGATACGTATGATGTCGTTTTTGATTTAGATTTTGACGATACTCCAGAACAAATTACGATTTACCATCAGCTTAAAAATAAACTGATTGTGGTGGGGGCCGTTAAAATACAATTGGAAGAATTGTATGCTGAAATAGGAAGTAATCCTACTTGTACCATTGTTGGGATGAATGCTCTTCCTACATTTATCCATAGAGATTTACTTGAATGTTGTACAATTAACGAAGAAGATCAATTAATTGCTGCTGATTTTTTCAAACAATTGAATATCCAACATCGTTTTGTTCAAAGTAGAGTAGGATTGGTAACACCACGAATTGTTTGTATGATCATTAATGAGGCCTATAATACCCTTCAAGAGGGAACTGCAACAAGAGAAGACATTGATTTGGGCATGAAATTGGGCACCGCTTATCCAAAAGGCCCTTTTGAATGGAGTCTGGAAATTGGATTAGACCACATTTATGAAACACTTGAGGCATTGTATCAAGACACGAAAGATGACCGGTACAAAATATCTCCACTTTTAAAAACAGCATATTTAAAAAACTTTATCTTATGATATGAGATTAGCATTAATAGCACACGATGGTAAAAAAGCAGATTTAGTCTCCTTTGTATTGCAACGATTAGAATTCTTCAAAAAAGAAGAGCTAACCTTGTTTGCTACTGGCACAACCGGAAGTATGATTATGGAGGCTGGTGTAGAAAATATTCACAGAGTGGCTTCTGGCCCCCTTGGTGGCGATGCTGAAATTGGGGCATTGATAACACGTGGAGAAATGGATGCCATTATTTTTTTTCGAGATCCTTTGGATAAGCACCCTCACGATGTAGATATTTCAATGTTGCTTCGTTTGTGTGATGTGCACAATATTCCGTTGGCAACCAATCAGAAATCGGCCCATATCCTTGTAAAATACTTTAACAGTAAGTTGTCTTAAAACTGCTGACCAATGAAAAAGTGGAATTGCGTAGGTTCATCATAAACACCTGCGTCTAATGCCCAAGCATAATCAACTCCTAAAAGTCCAAACATGGGAAGGAATAAACGAACGCCCACACCCGCAGCTCTTCGTACATCAAAAGGACTAAATTCTTGCATACTTCTAAACGCATTACCTGCTTCTACAAAAGTCTGAGCATAAATCGTAGATGATTGCCCTACCGTTAGAGGATATCTCAATTCTAGTGAATACTTTGTATAGATAGGAAGTCCCTGCTGACCATTCCTAGGGTCACTTATTTTGCCTTCATCATAACCACGCTGTGATATGATATCTGTCCCGTATAATACAAAATTGGATAATCCACTACCTCCTACTCTAAATAGTTCAAAAGGTGAGTAGCCAACATCCTTGTTCCAAATGGATACCGCACCAAATCGATACGATGGAGATAAAACAAACTTACGCTTGCCGTTACCCATACCTAAAAACCATTGCCCATTGAATTTGGTTTTTATTAGCTCAATGAATTGATACCGTTCTTGAGGGGTAATATCTGGATCGGAAAAATCTTTGCCTGATATCAGTGAATATGGCGGTGTAAACTGTAAACTAGCTAAAAAAGAGCTTCCTTCTGTGGGGTAAATAGGATGATTTGTACTGTTTCTTGAAAGAGAAGTAGTGATACTAATGTTGTTGGCATTCCCGTTGGTATATCCCAACTCAGACGCACCAAAAGAAGTCCAATCCTTCAAACCATAACGTTGATAAGTTAGAGACGTACTGAAAGAAAAATAATCATCAGGAACCTTAAGTTGTTTACCGAAAGCGATACTGCCACCTGTTGTTGTAAACTTGGGTCGATCTTGAGTAAATTGGAAAGTAGATTGCACATTGTGAAATACACTAACACTTAAAGAATTTGGTTTCTTGCCTCCTAACCATGGTTCGCTGAAAGAGAAATTATACCCTTGATATTGTGGTCCATTACTTTGGACACGAATAGATAATCGTTGTCCATCTCCTGAAGGTATAGGGTTCCAGCCCCCTTTTTCAAAAACCTTACGAGAACTAAAATTATTCAATGTAAGTCCCAGAGTTCCAACAAAGCCACCAAAACCACCCCAACCACCAGACGCTTCAATTTGGTCACTGGGTTTTTCCACCACTTTATATTCAATATCTACCGTTCCATTTTGAGGATTAGGGATTGGATTTACATCCAAACCTTCTGGATCAAAAAATCCAAGTTGGGCTAATTCTCGCATACTACGCTGTATGTCAGATCGACTAAACTTATCACCGGGTCGTGTACGAATCACACGCATGGCAACAAAATCACTTGTTTTGTCATTTCCTACCACACTGACTCTATTTACAGTAGCTTGTTTCCCTTCATATATTCGCATTTCAAGATCTATACTATCATTCTCTACCAATACCTCCACTGGATTAACATTAAAAAATAAATATCCATCATCCATATATAAACTAGAAACGTCAAAGCCATTTTCACTCATAAAAAGCTTACTTTCTAACTTGGATTGATCATAAATGTCACCAGATTTAATACCCAAAAGTGTATCTAGTAAACTGGTTCTATATTTAGAATTTCCTACCCATGTTATGTTTCTGAAAAAATATTTTTTACCTTCATTTATCCCAATTTTTAGAACGACTCTATCTTCTGATATTTGCTGTATGGAATCATAGTTTAAATGTACATCACGATAACCCAAAGCACTATAGGCGCTTACTATACCCATTTTAGTCTCTTCATACTCCTCCTCAACAAATTTTGAAGAAGCAAAAATATTCAGCTTCTTTTTTAGCTGTTTAGGCTTAATTATTTTCCTTAATTTTTTATCTGATATGTTTTCATTTCCTACGAAATAGATTTCTTCCAATTTGACTTTTTTCCCCCGATTAATTTCAATACGTAGGATTTGAAAATTAGGTTTTTTCGGATCCTGAACTCTTGAAATATTAATCTTAACGCCATAGTATCCTTTTTCAAAGAAATAGTCTCTAATTTCTGCTTTCGTTTTATTTACCAGATCTTCTGTAATGAGTTGATTCGTTTCTAATGAAATTTCATCTCTTACATTATTGGTCTCTGTTTTTTTTAATCCTTTAATCGAATACTTGGATAATGCTGGTCGTTCTTCAACTCGGATATGAAGAGATATACGATTATCTTTAACCTTTTCTACGCTCAACTCAATATCGCTAAATAATTTTCTTTTCCAAAGACGACTAATCGCTTGTTTTGTATCATCCCCAGGGATAGTGATTTTTTGTCCTACCTTTAAACCAGAGGTGAGTAAAATAACTCCTTCTGGCGTATACGTATTCCCACTAATGGTGATAGATGCTATCGTATATGTTATGGGTTTTTCGAAATCAATAATAATCCTAGTACTATCAAATACCTGTGCCTTAACAGTACTAAATATTAGCATCCCTACAAATACAGCTATGTTCTTTATTTTTCTCATCTATGCTAATTGTTCACTTGTTTTTCCAAATCTTCGTTCTCTATTTTGGTAATCTAATATAGCTTCGTGAAGGTGTTCTTTTCTAAAGTCTGGCCATAATACATTGGTAAAATACAGTTCACTGTATGCAATTTCCCAAAGCAAAAAATTACTTATCCTATGCTCACCACTGGTTCTTACCATAAGTTCAGGATGAGGGTATTTATGTGTAGTTAACGTATTATTAATCAATGTTTCATTGACATCATCTAAATTAATATCCCCTTCTAGTGCTCGCTTTACAATGTCTTTGGTTGCATTCACAATATCCCACTTGGCACTGTAGCTTAATGCAAGTACCAGGGTCATTTTTGTATTGTTTTTGGTGATCTCTATAGCCTCTTCCAATTCTTTTCTACAGTCAATTGGAAGCATTGTTCTATCGCCAATGGCTTCAAGTTTAATGCCATTTTTCATCAAGGTCTTGGTTTCCTTTTTAATGGTATTGACCAGTAGAGACATAAGTGCATTAATTTCAATTTTGGGTCGATTCCAATTTTCAGTACTGAAAGCGTACAAGGTTAAGTACTTTATTCCTAACTCTGCACATCCCTCTGAAACTTCACGCACCGCTTTCACCCCATTTTCATGACCAAATACTCTAAATTTACCCTTTTGCTTGGCCCATCTTCCATTGCCATCCATGATAATTGCAATGTGTTCAGGTAATCGTTCAGTATTTATTGGAATTGTACTCATGATTATTTTAAAAGGGACATTGAATTGGAGTTAGTCGGTACGAAATGGTAAAAACAGATTGCATATACCAATCTTTTAAATTGTGATCGCCTCTCATTTCTCCAGCGCTAGCCAAAGGTCTACCATCTTCCGTAAGCTCCCAAGAACGATCTACTAAGGTATTGATGGATCCATTATCATTTTGAACATCTGCATACAGATAACTTACATCATCTAAATGATCTGTAAATGTTTTTCTCCAAGCCGTTTCAAATCCGAGCACTAGGTTATTATTAAGGGCATACTTTATGCCACCTCCCAGTGGTATAGAAAATTGCAGCAATTTATAGTTTTCATTTTCTGTACCTAAACTTGATAAATTTATCCATTCACCCTTTAATTGGGCTTCAGGTTTGTGAGTAAAAAGGGCTATTCCTGAGGTTGCATAAAAAGTAATTTTTTTATGGATATCACGATTGCTGAAAGGGTGAAAATTGAACTCCAATAAATGTGAAAACTCATAAATTGAATTCCTAAAACTTAAATTTCTTAGCTTATAATCAGAAAAATTATGGTCTGCCCCAGATATTTTCAGATAAGATAATGTAGGTCGGTATGACCAATATTCGTTGAAGTTGTATTTAAAAAAGATTCCTCCAGAAAATTGAGATTCATTAGGGTGTAGATTATACGCTACATCCCCATGATAATTCGAACCACCAAGCATACCTCCAAACTCAAGAGATTGGGCACAAACTGAGCTTTCACTTAGGAAAAATAAGGCTGTTGAATATAAAAAGATGCGAAACACTTTATACAATACGCGAAAGTAATCAAGATGGTACTTTTCTATTCAAGAAAAAGACAATCATATTCATTTATTAGACTAAAATGTAGGGCAAATCGCTTTGTTACCATGAATTCTATACATGATAGTTATCCCAAATAAAGCATATACATCATTATCGTCCGGATCGCCTCTTTGATTATTCAATAATTCATCATGAAGCACCTCACTACGATCAGCCATAGCTGCAGACATTGGTCCGTATTGAGCAGTCAAACGCTGAGGATCTACATAGGTATCACTTACATCATCCAAATAATCCGTAAACGTAAAACGCATCCCGTAATCCACTCCTATGAGCCAATTATGATTTAATTTAAATTTTAAGCCTACTCCAACAGGTATAGCAACTTGGGTCAAGGCATATCGTTTTCTATCGTTAAACTCTGTAGTTTCCTGCCCTTCGGTTCCAAGGGGTTGTAACTCTACCATCTCCCCATCTCTATCTGCAAGCTCTGCATAAACTGCTGGTGTTAAATAGGCAGCCATTTCGCCATTGGGATTATATACAAATTTTGCTTTTGGATTGAACTTAAAAACACTTAAACCACTGTAGACATAGGGAATCACCCCTGACTTCTTTTTTCTATCTAGAGTCTTTAAGTTATATTCAAAGGCTCCTGTAAAATCCCATAAATCGGATTCGAAACTCAAATTTCTACTTTTCCCTCTGTCTTCATACCAATCATCCCTACCTTCAATTTGTCCATACTGAGCACTTAATCTAAAAGTAAGGCGTTGTTGTGGCGTATAACGTGTAATTATTCCAAAACTTGGCTTCATTCCTTTTGTTTCAAAAGCTGTCTTAGCTAAATCACCTTTATAGTGGCTAAATCCCCCAATTAATCCAAAATCCAATGAGCTTGATTTAAACCATCGTTGAGCTTGTGAATTTTGAATCCCAATGCCCATGAATAGTATGCTTAAAATTACTTTAATTGTTACTTTTTTCATCATTTGACCTAAATATCCATAGAAGCTTTATACATCTATAGCTAACAAAGATAATATTCTAAACGAAAATGAACTTGGATTATTTTATAACTGTAGCCCTATAGATCATGCTTTTGTATAGAATTCCGTTTTTTCATAGGTATGATTTAGAATAACTCCTGTGCTTATCAAGTTAACTAAAATTTTAGACGCTCTCCATCTACTAATGTTGACCATTTTACTAAATTGCTTTAGTGTAATGCGTTCATTCAGCTCTAAATATTTTAATAATGCTTCCTCATTTTTACCATACGCTATGTAAGTTCCTTCTTGACTTGCTTGTCGTTTTAAGACATCTACAACAATCTTACTTGCCAATAAACTTTTATCTTTATTTCGAATATGAACCCACCATTTTCCATCTTCCCCTTTTGCTGAGTATGGCTTTTGATCGCCCTCGGGAACTACACATTCTATGATTGCCTTATCCCCAATAGTATGCTCAATTAATTCTAGCTCAATTTCTGGTTTGCAATAAAACGATGCCGCCAGATCCAACATATACTTCTCATCTTCACTACGAATCCCTGCAATAGTTCGGTTATCCCTTACCCCTACAAGCAAAACTCCACCCTTACGATTAGCAAAACTAACCATGGTCTTGGCAATTTTGTAAGCACTACTTATTTCTTGTTTATAGTCTAGTGTTTCTCCCTCACCATCAATAAGATATTTTTTAATGCGCTGATTCACAATAATTTAAAGCTCCTTCAATGATTGAAGTGCTTTTGTATATTCTAGTACTATTTCAACAATAATATCGGCTGCTGGTTTTATAGCATTGATATATCCACTTATTTGACCTATCTCCAACTCGCCGTATTCTAAATCTCCCTCGAACATGCCTTTTTTTGCTCGGGCTCGCCCCAAAAGTGATTTAAGTTCTTCAACACTTGCGCCATTTTTTTCAGCTTGCTCTACTTCTTCCCAAAATTTATTTTTCAAAAGTCTTACAGGAGTCAATTGCTTCAAGCTAAGTTTTGTATTGCCATCACCAGCTTCAAGTATGGCTTTCTTGAAATTAGGATGTGCAGAAGATTCTTCGGAGACAACAAATCGACTCCCGATTTGAACACCATCTGCACCTAGTGCTATTGCTGCAAGCATAGACCGTCCCGTACCAACTCCTCCTGCAGCAATAACTGGAATTTTGACAGCATTACAAATTTGAGGCACTAGCACCATCGTGGTAGTTTCCTCTCTTCCGTTGTGTCCCCCTGCCTCGAATCCCTCAGCCACAATAGCGTCTACCCCTGAGTCCTCTGCTTTTTTTGCAAATTTCTCATTACTAACCACATGAACGACCAAAATTCCTTCATTTTGAAGTGTTTTTGTCCATGTACTTGGATTTCCTGCAGAGGTAAATACAATGGGGACTCGCTCTTCAATTACGGTCGCTATGTGTTGATCAATATTGGGATACAACAAGGGAATATTCACAGCAAATGGACGATGTGTTGCACGTTTCACTTTTTGGATGTGCTCTCTGAGAACCTCTGGGTACATGCTACCTGCACCAATGATGCCAAGTCCACCAGCATTACTTACTGCACTAGCTAATTCCCACCCGCTGCACCATATCATACCTGCCTGAATGATTGGATATTGGATGCCAAAGAGGGTAGTGATACGATTTTGCATACAACGAATTTATGAAATAGTTTATTTACAAGGGAATGGAAAGTTAATACGTTTTCTGTTTAACTTCGTTTTATGAATTTTTCGTATTGGGAAAAAGAATATTTGATTCCTCCATCCGACTACCTTATTGTTGGAATGGGGCTTGTTGGTCTTCAAACAGCCATTAATCTCAAAGAAAAACACCCCAAAGCAAATGTTTCGGTTGTTGACAGACATGGTTGGGGACTAGGAGCTAGTACTCGAAATGCAGGATTTGGATGTTTTGCGAATGTATCTGAAATAATCGATGATTTAAAAAATGATACCGCTGAAAATGTATATCAAACTGTTGGTAAAAGATACCGAGGATTAAAACTACTCAGAGAAAAATATGGAGATAAAAACATGGATTACCAAACCAAAGGTAGCCAAGAGATATTTACTAAATTAAATAGCGAAGCACTCGCTCAAGGCATTGACAGTATTCGGGGAATTAATACCATTTTAGACCAAGAATTAGGCTTGGATCGAGTTTTTACATACACTAGTAAATCATCACTTCCAAACGTTATTGGTAGCATTCAAAATTCCTATGAGGGCCAATTAAATACGGGTAGATTATACCAAACTATTTATCATCACGCTCAAACTATGGGAATTCAACTATGGGGTGGTTTAGAAGTTAAAAGTTGGGATAGAACGCATTCATTTCATGTAAAAACTCAACATAATATTACGCTAAAAACAAAACACTTGATCCTTTGTACCAATGCATTTACACCATTGTTGGTTAATGAGAATATTAAACCCTGTAGGGGTCAAGTTATAGTTAGTGAACCCATTGATAATCTTCCCATAGAAGGACTATATCATTATGATAATGGCTACTACTATTGGCGAGATATCGATCACCGTATTTTATTGGGGGGAGCTCGAAATATTGATATTGATGGTGAAACTTCCTTTGCCTTAGAAACCAATGATAAGGTGGTTCGTGAATTAGAAAGATTTATGGAAGAGCAGATTGTTGGTCGACCTGTAAAAATAGATTACAAATGGAGTGGTATCATGGGGATGGGAAAATCACAACAAAAAAATCCCATTATAAAAGAGATTGAACCTCAGCTATTTATAGCGGCAAGATTAGGTGGAATGGGAGTTGCGCTAAGTGCAAGTGTCGCTGAGGACTTAGTCAACTTAATGTAAAAAAGCTACCCTTTTAGAATACTTCTAGCTATAACAATACGCTGTACTTCACTTGTCCCTTCATAGATTTGAGTGATTTTAGCATCTCGCATCATGCGTTCAACATGATATTCTTTCACAAAACCATACCCCCCATGAATTTGAACAGCCTCTGTGGTTACCCACATTGCTGTTTCTGAAGCATATAATTTAGCCATACTCGATGCTTGAGCATAATCTTCTCCAGCATCTTTAAGTGCTGCAGCTTTAAAACAAAATAATCGGGAAGCTTCTATCCGTGTGGCCATATCAGCTAATTTAAATTGAATGGCTTGATGGTTCATGATCTCAGTTCCAAAAGCTTTACGTTCTTTGGCATACTGAACGGAACGTTCATATGCACCACTCGCAATACCTAATGCCTGTGCTGCAATACCGATTCTACCCCCACTCAAAACCTGCATTGCAAACTTAAAACCAAAACCCTCTTCCCCCAAACGATTGGCTTTCGGTACTTTTACATCTTGGAACATGATAGAATGGGTATCGGAACCTCTTATCCCTAATTTATCTTCTTTTTTACCAACGACAAAACCATCCATATCCGAGGTGACTAAAAGGCAATTAATACCTTTATGTCCTTTTTCTACATCCGTTTGGGCCATTACTAAGAATGTACTCCCCGTTTTACCATTGGTTATCCAGTTTTTAGTACCATTCAATAGATAATAGTCCCCCATGTCAATTGCTGTCGTCTTTTGACTAGTTGCATCACTACCTGCTTCGGGCTCACTTAGACAAAAACCACCGTGAATTTGACCAGAGGCTAATGGCTTGAGAAACTTTTCCTTTTGTTCTTCGTTTCCATATTTTTCAATCCCCCAACATACAAGAGAATTATTGACACTCATAACCACGCTTGCACTAGCATCTACTTTGGATATTTCTTCCATAGCTAGTACATAGCTTATGGTATCCATTCCTCCTCCTCCCCATTGAGGATCAACCATCATACCAAGCATTCCTAATTCGCCCAATTTTTTTATTTGCTCAAAAGGAAATCGTTGCTCATTATCACGATCTATGACACCCGGCAATAATTCAGTCTCAGCAAAATCTCGTGCAGCTTGCTGAATCATTAAATGTTCTTCGGAAAGTTGAAAATTCATGCTACTTTTTTTGCAAATGTAAATCATCATACTCCTTTCTCTTCAATTTAGGACAAATGGAACGCTTGTTTAGAATGGAGTTAAAAAAGAAAAAAATAAAAGATAATATTTGCTTTTCATAAAATGACTGAAATCAGTCCAACATATCTCAAACGCGGGGACACTATTGGCATTGTATCTTCTGCCCGAAGTGTTACGATAGAAGAACTTAAACCAGCTATACTATGGTTAAAAGAAAATGGACTTCGAGTTGTACTAGGTAAGCACCTTTTTAATATTTATCATCAAATGGCAGGGACTGATTCAGACAAAATCAGCGATTTTCAAACCATGATTGATGATCCTTCTATTGATGCAATTTGGTGCGCTCGAGGTGGTTATGGAACAGTTAGAATTATTGATTCATTAGATTTTAAAGCATTTAAAAAACATAAAAAGTGGATATTAGGATACAGTGACATTACGGTATTGCACAACCACATTCACTCGCAATATGGTATAGCAACTATTCATTGTACAATGCCCATTAACATCAAAAATCCAGTAGATTCAAAAGAAAAAGTAAGTAACCAAAGCCTTCTGGATGCTCTTTGGGGTAAGGATTTACAGTACCAATTACCGTTACATTCGTTAAATAAATCTGGTGACACGAGCGGAATACTAGTAGGAGGTAATCTAAGTATATTGTACAGTTTGTGTGGTTCATCTTCTGATATTACTACCCATGGTAAAATTTTATTTATCGAAGATCTGGATGAGTATTTATATCATATCGATCGAATGATGATGAATCTAAAACGAACGGGAAAACTAGAAGGTTTAGCTGGGTTAATTGTAGGAGGAATGAGCGATATGAATGATAATATTACACCTTACGGTAAGCAGGCTGAACAAATCATACTAGAACATACACACACATACAATTACCCTATATATTTTGGATTTTCGGCAGGTCATATTCAACCAAATCTAGCCCTCAGATTGGGTCTTACCGCTCACATCCGTGATAATACATTATTTTTGCCCGCTTAAAATATGGCTATCTATCAAGCGAGTAAACAACTTACTAAGTTTATTATCAGTGGCATTTTGGCTGTTGGAGTAGATTTTGTAGTTTATTTTGGATTATCACAATACATGGGGACTAATGAGGCAAAAGCACTTAGTTTTTGTTCAGGTATGATTGTTACTTATAATTTAAACAAATACTGGACTTGGAGGCAAACAGATAAAAATAATAAACGACTAACCCTATTTGCCATTCTTTACTTAATTGCTCTGATTGTCAATGTGAGCACGAACAAACTACTATTAGAAGGTCTCCCCAACTACCTTTTACGCTTTTCTATAGAACAAGAAACACAAGCAGTTGTTCAATCCTACGCAATTGGTCTAGACAAGTTTTTTGCATTTTTCATAGCCACAGCAATTAGTGCTAGTCTAACTTTCATTGGCCAAAAATACTGGTTATTTAAAGAAAAAGACTAGTACTCAGGTCTATTCAGAATAGTCTCTGCTATAATGGCTGATTTCAAATCAAAATCATCATTACTTTCTTTCTCTAGAGCTTTCGCTAACATTATAGAATCTTCTCTAGGCTTTTCTGTTTTTTTTGAATTGAAGTCATTTGCTATTTCATCGGATTCAGGAACTTCAGTAAATGAGTCATTATCTTCATAGTGTGACGAAGGTTTCGGTTCATCTAATTCTATAGATGGGGTTTTAGAATTCTCATTTTCACCCATCAATTCTTGGAAAACGTCGTCAAATGATGGATAGACTGAAGGTGGGTTCTTTTTTTTATCTGATTTAGGGTTAGATTTAGGGATTTGTTGTGTTTTTTTGTTGGCAACGTAAGACCTATACATTAACAATAGAATAATAGGTAAAAATTTATACAAATTCTCAATCATACTCCTCAAAGGTAATGAAAAATAATCTGGTACTTGGTTTGGGTTCAAATCTTGGCAATCGAATGGCACATATATTACACGCTATTCAGTGTATCGAAAAAAATATGAATTCTGATGCCATTACAGCCCATATTTATGAAACACCTCCATGGGGAAATGAAAATCAGCCTCGTTTTCTAAATACTACAATTTCTATTGAAACGGATTATAATATCAAAGAATGCCTTACACATATTCTTCAAATTGAAAAGCAGATGGGTAGACAAAGAGGGAAACACTGGGGCCCACGAATTATTGACATTGATATTCTGTTTTATAATGACGTCATCTATGAAGATTCTGATTTGATTGTTCCACATAAATACCTTCATGAAAGAGCTTTTGTTTTAGCTCCATTGAATGATATTCTTCCTAATTTTATTCATCCCATTTTAAAACAACCCATTCAAGTTTTAAAACATCAAACTTCTGATAATCCTACATTATTTTCCAGAAATAAAAATATAATATGAATTTGCATTGTGTCGGAAATATAAGCTATTGGAGCCAGATGATACGTCAAGGAGAAAGAACCCTCTACATGAATCATACTTTTCAAAAACAAACATATCTATCTCAATTTGAAATACTAACGAGTACTGGTCGATTAAAGCTAAGTATTCCATCAAAAAAATCTACCCGTAAAGGATTATACTCAGATGTACACATAGATTATTCTTTTAATTGGCAAAAAGAAATGTGGCGTACTATACAAAATGCATATAGTAAATCACCCTTCTTTTTATTTTATGGTTATAAAATAGAAGCTGAACTAATGAAAAAGGAAACGGCATTAATTAATCTCAATTGGAGCTTGTTCCAAGCTATTGTTTCTTGCTTGAAGATTCCCAATGAATATCAATTAGATACCACTCAATTGGTATATTTTGACTCTATTATTCCTATTAAAAATGAATTATATCCTCAAGTATTTGACGATCGAATAGCATTTGAGTACGACTTGAGTATACTCGACCTATTATTTAACCTTGGGCCAGAAACACTTGATTATTTAGGTAGACTCTGAAAAAGCACCCATTTTACTAAATTTTTTGATTCGTGAACTTACCAATTTTTGTGGTTTTAATTCCTGTAACTCTTTGAGGCACTTTTTTAATTCTGATTTGAGTGTTTTACTCATAGCCTCAGGGTCATTGTGAGCTCCTCCAAAAGGTTCTGGTATAATTCCGTCTATTAGTTTGTTTTTTAACATTTGATCAGCAGTAAGGTTAAGTGCTTCTGCTGCTTTTTCTTTAAAATCCCAACTGTGCCACAAAATACTGGAACAACTTTCAGGAGAAATCACTGAATACCACGTATTCTCCATCATTAACACCCGATCACCAACTCCAATCCCCAACGCTCCACCACTGGCCCCTTCACCAATTACTACACAAATTATGGGCACTTTTAGGGTAGACATTACCATCAAGTTTTTTGCAATAGCTTCACCCTGACCACGTTCTTCTGCTTCTAGACCGGGATAAGCGCCAGGAGTGTCTATTAAGCATATAACGGGTAAATTAAATTTCTCCGCAGTTTGCATCAACCTCTTTGCTTTTCTGTATCCCTCTGGATTAGGCATTCCAAAGTTTCTATATTGTCTTTCTTTAGTGCTTCTACCTTTTTGCTGACCTATAATCATTACATTGATGTTGTCAATTTGAGCTAAACCACCCACCATGGCTTTATCATCTCCTACATTTCTATCGCCGTGTAATTCTATAAAATTTTTGGTAATGGCACAAATATAATCTAGGGTATAGGGTCTATCTGGATGACGTGAAATCTGAACTTTTTGCCAACCTGATAGGTTTTTGTAAAGTTCTTTTTTTTCAATGTTTATCTTTTTAATTAGTTGAGACACGGTATCGCTCATATCCACTTTCCCTTTGGCATGAGTTTGTTGCGCTTTTTCAAGCTGTTCGTACAACTCCTCTAATGGTTTTTCAAAATCTAATAAAACTGGCATTTTTTCGATATGATAGACAAATGTATAATTCTATGATGAATAGCGTCAAAAAATATTATATATAAATGATGATACGAAATAAAAATCTTAATTGTTAATATACAAAAAGCCCAACTCTAAAGAGTTGGGCTTTGCGGACTGGACGGGACTCGAACCCGCGACCCCCTGCGTGACAGGCAGGTATTCTAACCAGCTGAACTACCAATCCATTTTATAAGGTTGCAAATATAACACATCAGAAATATTACAAATACTTATTATATAATATTTTTTAGTCCAAGTTAACAACCTGATTATTTTGCAATTGATAGCAGTCATTCCCTTCTTTACAGATGGCAATACCTGATGTATCAAATAGGAGTTTATTCCCAAATTTACTAACCCAACCGATTTGTTTTGCTGGGTTACCTACCATCAATGCAAAAGCAGGTACTTTTTGAGTTACTACGGCACCTGCCCCAATAAAACAATAAGACCCTAAATCATTTCCACAAACAATTGTGGCATTGGCTCCAATAGTTGCTCCTTTACCTACTTTAGTTTTTAAATACTGATCTTTTCTAACCACAGCACTTCTTGGATTAATCACATTTGTAAAAACCATACTTGGACCTAAAAAAACATCATCTTCACATGTTACGCCAGTGTAAATACTAACATTGTTTTGAACTTTCACATTATCTCCTAAAACAACATCTGGACTAATCACTACATTTTGACCAATGTTACAATTTCGTCCTAAAGTACTATTCATCATGATGTGGGAAAAATGCCATATTTTGGTTCCTTCTCCAATAGAAGCTCCTTCGTCTACATACGAAGATTCGTGGACAAAATATTTTTTCATTTTAAAATTCTCTTGGGTGAGCGTATTTGTATAAATCCTCTTTGGGTAATTGTTTGAAATAGTCATAGGTCAACTTTAAGCCTGCTGCCCTATCGACAGTTGGTTTCCAATCTAATATAGCATCCGCTTTTTTTATATCTGGTTTTCGTTGCTTAGGATCATCTTTGGGTAAATCTTTAAAAATAATCTTTTGATCCGTCCCAGTTAAAGCTATTATTTCTTTTGCAAAATCTAAAATGCTTATTTCATCTGGATTGCCAATATTGACTGGATAAACATAATCACTATGCAACAGTCGATAAATCCCTTCTACTAAATCGGATACATAACAAAAGCTTCTAGTTTGACTTCCATCACCAAAAATAGTAATATCTTCACCTCGAAGGGCTTGCCCAATAAATGCGGGCAAAGCTCTGCCGTCATTTAATCGCATGCGTGGTCCATATGTGTTAAAAATTCGAATAATCCTAGTTTCTACTTGATGATAAGTATGATAAGCCATGGTCATGGCTTCTTGAAATCTTTTGGCTTCGTCATAAACACCCCTCGGACCAACAGGGTTTACATTACCCCAATACTCTTCAGGCTGAGGGTGTACTGAAGGATCCCCATATACTTCACTAGTCGATGCAATTAACATACGAGCTCCCTTCGCCAGTGCTAGCCCCAGACAATTGTGGGTGCCAAGACTACCTACTTTTAGGGTTGGAATGGGTATTTTAAGATAATCAATTGGACTTGCAGGAGAAGCAAAATGAAGAATATAGTCTAATTTTCCTGGAACATGAATATACTTAGATACATCATGGTGATAAAATTCAAAATTTTCAAGAGGCATTAGATGTTCAATATTTTTCATATCACCGGTAATGAGGTTATCCATGGCGATGACAGCGTATCCTTCTTTAATAAAACGATCGCATAAATGAGAACCTAAAAATCCGGCACCTCCTGTTATTAAAATTCTTTTCATACTTTAAACTGACCCAATGCAATGATACTCATATCCCAAATCTCTCATTTCCTTTTTGTCATAGATATTGCGCCCATCAAATATTAATTTTCGTTTAAGCAGATTGGATATTCTGTTAAAATCAGGCACTCTAAATTCTGCCCATTCTGTTACAATTAATAAAGCGTCTGATTGGTCTATAGCTTTGTAAGGCCCATCGACGTAGGTGATCTTGTCTCCTAAAATTCGTTGTGTTTCGTGTGAGGCAACAGGATCATATGCAACTATCTTACCCCCTGCATTCAAGATTTTATCAATCAATACAAGCGAAGGTGCTTCTCTCATGTCATCCGTATTGGGCTTAAATGAAAGCCCCCACATACCAAAGGTTTTACCAGATAAATCTTGACCTAAGGACTGGGTTAATTTATTATATAGTACTGATTTTTGATCGTCGTTCACATCTTCTACCGATTCTAAAATTCGCATTTGGTAGTCATTCTCTCGGGCAGTTTTTATCAACGCTTTTACATCTTTTGGGAAACAACTACCTCCATAACCAATTCCGGCATACAAAAAACGACTTCCAATTCGTGGGTCACTGCCGATACCTTTTCGAACAGCATTCACATCTGCTCCCATGATCTCACATAGGTTAGCAATATCGTTCATGAAACTTATTCGGGTAGCTAACATAGCATTAGCTGCATACTTAGTCATTTCGGCTGAAGGTATATCCATAAACACAAGTGGATGACCATTCACAATAAATGGTTTATAGAGTTTAGTCATAATGGCTTGCGCTTTTTCGCTATCTACCCCAACAACTATTCGATCAGGTTTCATGAAATCGTCGATTGCTGCTCCTTCTTTTAAAAATTCAGGGTTACTTGCAATATCAAAATGGATCGATGCACCCCTCTGATCTAATTCATCTTGAACAGCTGCTCTTACCTTTTCTGCTGTTCCAACAGGAACCGTACTTTTAGTAACAACTACGCCATAACTATTCATATGCCGACCAATTTCTCGGGCGACAGCTAATACATATTTTAGATCAGCACTTCCATCTTCATCGGGAGGTGTTCCTACTGCAATAAATGCGACATCCGCATCTTTGATTCCCTCTTCAAGTGATGTACTGAAATTCAGTTTACCTTTAGAATGGTTTTTAACAACCATGGCTTCCAGACCTGGTTCATATATGGGCATCACCCCCTGCTTGAGTCCTTCAATCTTATTGGAGTCAATGTCTATGCATGTGACATCTATCCCAACTTCTGCAAGACATGTACCTGTAACTAACCCAACATATCCCGTACCAACAACTGCTATTTTCATTTCAATTTATTTTTTTATTGACCGCAAAGATATTCATTGATTTAACTTTATAAAAAGCTAAAAACACCCCAATGAATTTTCAGTTCCCACTTTATTACTATTCCTTTGCATTGCAATGCGATTTTGGATAATTACCCTTTTCTTTTGTCTTCCCTCAATTTCCTTTGCTCAATCTGAGGTAAAAACCTCGCAAGCATTTTTATTTACTCCGCATATTTCAAGACACTGGGTTGGAGGTGATTTAGACAAACGTTTTTATGATTTTAATGCTATCGGTATGGATATTGCCTACAAATTCAAATCCAACCTAATCATGGGAGTAGACTACGATTGGTTTTATGGACAATCTGTAAAGGATGAAGGTATTTTTAGCCAAATCGATGGAAACTCTGGTTTAATCATCGATAAAAATGGCGATTTTTCTGTTATTAACCTAAATATTAAAGGATTTACAAGCAACTTCTACATGGGCTATTTGATTAACATGCCTAAAATTCATTCAAATTCAGGACTATTAGTATCCATGGGGGCTGGATTTATGCAGCATAAAATTGACCTATTTTCCTCCCAAATCACTATTCCTCAATTAAATGGAGAATACGAAAAGGGATACGATAAGCTGACCTATGGATTTGCAACAAAACAATATATTGGATATCAACATTTAGTGAATCATAATAGATACCACTATAGAATTGGCTTGGTCTTCAATCAAGGATTTACTGAAGGACAAAGAACGTGGGATTTTAATGCCAACACCTCTGGCAAAGATAAACGATTTGATACGAGTGTAGCTCTTCAATTAGGTTTGATTGTTCCTATTTATACCAAAAAAGCAGAAGATGAAGAATTCTTTTATTACTAGTAAAATATGTATATAATCTTGTATAATATCTCTACTTCGTTTATCGCATTTTTACTTCCTTTTGTAGGTCTCTTCTCTCCAAAAGTTAAACAATTTATTTCTGCAAGAGCTAAAATAAATATCCCCACAAAAGGAGACGTTATATATTGGATTCATTGTGCCTCGCTAGGAGAATATGAAATGGGCCTCCCTTTGATTCATGAGTTATTAAAATCGCATTCGTTAAATGATGTTATAATTACCTTCTTCAGTCCGAGTGGGTATGAGCAAGTAAAAAATGGACCATATGCCTCACGTGTGATGTATCTTCCCATAGATACTCCAAAAAATGTAAATGAATTTTACACCAATTATAACCCCGCAAAAGCTCTTTTCATACGATATGACTTGTGGTACAACTTTATACGATTTGGGATGAAGAAAGGCACTCAATTTTATTTAGTTAATGGACGTTTCCAACCCAATCATTTCATTTTTGGATTATTTGGTAAATCCTATCTTAAATTAGTTGGTAAATTTGAACACCTCTTTACCTCAGATAAAACCAGTTGTGAGCTTCTAAAGAAAATCAATAAAAACTGTGTATTTGTTGGAGATACGCGCTACGATCGGGTAACAGACATATCAAAAACAGCCAAAGAATACCCTAATATTGATCGTTTCAAGGGAGTAAGAAAATTACTCATTGTTGGTTCATCATGGGAAAAAGAAGAAGCCTTGACAAAAAAACTACTGGATACTAACCCGAATAATCTAGCTGTTATCATTGCTCCACACGACATTCAACGTACCGATCAAATCCTCGAAATCTTCAAGTCTTATTCTCCCAAACGCTATACCCATAGTGATTTTGATGAAAAAACATCAGTGATCGTTTTAGACACCATTGGTATGCTATCTAGTTTGTATCGCTATGCTGATTTCAGTTTGATTGGCGGTGGATTTCACGGTGCTTTACATAATATCATTGAACCTGCAGTCTGGGGTTCTCACATCAGTTTTGGTCCAGAAATTCAAAAATTCGCGGAAGCTCATGATGCTATTGAACATGGTTTTGGTTTCGCCATAACACACGAAGATCGTTGGATTCAAATGATAAACGATCTCATTCAAGACACTCAAAAACTCCTTGAAGTTAAGGGAAAATCAAGAAAATTTGTGGCTAATCAACGACAAGCTACGCGGAAAATTACTGGCTACATTTTGACAAAAAACTGACAATGTAAGGTAATTTTAACTATTGAATTAGCCTTCTATTTGCGGTTCACATCTTCTAGCTGTAATAAATGAAAACTAAAAAACTGTTTATTTCTTTTATCATCTTAGGTTTAACCATCACAAGCCTATCAGCGAACGCTCAAAATCTTTCTCAAACTGTTCGCGGAAACATCTTTGATGAAAACACACGAAGACCCCTTGTTGGGGCAATTGTAGAAGCTCAGTCAGGTGAATTAAAATTCGGAGCTATTTCGGATGAAAATGGCGACTTCAGACTAAACGATTTACCCATTGGTCTGTACCGAATAACATTTTAATTGAAGATTATTTCAAACTTACCGAAACCACAACCCCTTCTTTAGTAACCTGAGTAATACCATGTTTGGCTAATCCTTTGAGGGTTTTGTCCCATTGCTTGTTGCTGAGTTCTATTCGACTTTTCAGATCACTTATTTCAAGTGTTCCATTCTCAGAAAGAATCGTCTTAACCGCTTGTTCATTGTCTGTAAGTTTTACCGAATCTACTTTTTTCTCTGGTCTCATCTGAGGGAAAAATAATACTTCCTGGATGCTTGAATTGTTGGTTAGTAACATCACTAATCGATCGATTCCAATACCGATACCTGCTGTTGGTGGCATCCCATATTCCAAAGCCGTCAGAAAATCTTCATCAATAAACATGGCTTCATCATCTCCTCGTTCCATGAGTTTCACTTGCTCCTCGAAACGTTCCCTTTGATCGATAGGATCATTGAGCTCACTGTAACAATTGGCAATTTCTTTTCCATTGACTATTAGTTCAAATCGCTCGGTTAAGTTTGGATTATCGCGGTGTTTTTTAGTCAACGGTGACATACTAACCGGATAATCCATAATAAATGTGGGTTGGATAAGCAGATGTTCTACCTTCTCTCCAAATATTTCGTCAATCAATTTCCCAGATCCCATACTTTCCTCTACTTCAACCCCCATTTCTTTCGCAGTTTTAAAGAGCTCTTCTTCAGTCATTTGACTGATATCTATTCCCGTATATTTTTCGATAGCTCCAAATATGGTTAGCCGTTCGAATGGTTTACCAAAATCAATGGTATGCTCTCCAAAAACTACTTGAGAGGTACCATTCACATCTTGGGCAATCTGCTTAAACATAGCCTCGGTTGTGTCCATCATCCATTTGTAGTCTTTGTAGGCAACATACAATTCCATTTGACTGAATTCTGGATTATGAGTACGATCCATTCCCTCATTTCTAAAATCTTTGGCAAATTCATACACGCCTTCAAATCCTCCTACAATTAGACGTTTTAAATATAATTCATTGGCAATTCTAAGATATAGTGGAATATCCAAAGCATTGTGATGCGTAATAAATGGTCGAGCTGCAGCCCCACCTGGTATGGCTTGCAGAATGGGAGTCTCCACCTCCATATACCCTTTGGCATTGAGGAAATTTCGCATACTTGATACCGCTTTAGTTCGTTTGATGAATGTTTCACGAACATGTGGATTGACTATCAAGTCTACATATCTTTTTCTGTATCGTTGCTCAGGATCCGTAAAGGCATCATACACTTTTCCATCTACCTCCTTGGGCATAGGAAGCGGATTAAGTGACTTACTCAATACCGTCATCGTTTTAACATGAATGGATAATTCGCCGGTTTGGGTTCGAAATACAAACCCATTGACTCCAATAATATCTCCAATATCTAAAATTTTCTTAAAGACTTCATTATACAGTGTTTTATCCTCCCCAGTACAAAGTTCGTCCCTATTAAAATAGGCCTGTATGGTCCCTTGCTCGTCTTGCAGTTCAGCAAAACTAGCTTTCCCCATGATTCGTCTTCGCATCATCCTCCCCGCAAAAGATATTTCTTGAAATTTGCTTGGATTTTCGTCAAATTCTTCCATGATTTCTGTACTAGAAAAATCTTTAGCATACACATCTGCCGGATAGGGATTTATCCCTAGAGATTTAAGTTTATCTAATGCTTGTCTTCGCTGAATCTGTTGTTCGTTTAGCTCCATTGTTGATTAAAAAGTTTACAAATATAATTTTACACTACTCAGAATTAGGTCATTTATTCAAAAATGGACTAACTATTTGTAACGGATTACTGTTCAAATCAACGGATGAAGTGTATTTTTGTTAATCGATGCATCGATTTATTGGATTCTTTGTGATTTTAGTTGTTTTTCAACATCTTTTTGCTCAGCAAAAAGTAGAAGCAAATCCTGAACCAACGTTGCCCTATTATGAATTTATCGCCAATCGTGGACAATGGCACCCCTTAGCTTTATATCGTGCTGAAATTCCCTACGGAAACTTGTATTTAGAAAGCCAAGGCATTACCTATGATTTGATTTCTCCTGAGGACTACCACGCTATCCATCAATGGAAACATGATCATCCCGGTATGGTCAATACCATGGTTCCCCGAAAACAAGCCTTAAAAATGTATTTTTTGGGGCTTAAACATGTACCTCAAACGTATGCCTCACAAATTCAATCGCATTATTACAACTACTTTTTAGGTGACCAACCTCATCAATGGGTGAGTAACATTCATCCAGCAGGACAAGTCAACTATAGAAATGTATATCCTGGGGTAGATTTTGAAATTGATGGGCAAGATGAGCTCAAGTATGAATGGATTATTCACCAACCTACTACAGAAAAAATCAACCAAATACAAATACAGATTCAAGGGGCAGACTCGCTCGCTATCCACGACAATAGACTTCATATTTATACATCCGTAGGAATATTGTACGATGATCTACCTTACAGTTATCAAATCATAAACGGTGAACTAGTAGAAGTAAACGCTGCCTACGTTTTACAACGTGACATCGTGAGTTATGCCATCACATCTGAGTTAGACCCCAATTATCCTTTAATTATTGACCCCAAGTTGATTTTTTCTACCTACTCCGGATCAAAGGGCGATAATTTTGGATTTACGGCTACCTATGACAGCCATGGGAATTTATACGCCGGAGGTATCGTTGACGCATCTGTTCAGCCCTATCCTGTTACTCCAGGCGCATATGACACCAGTTTTAACCAAGGACTAGGATCGGAACCAGCTAACCTAGCATGTGATATTAGTATATCTAAATACGATAGTGCAGGTTCAAAATTATTATGGGCTACTTATCTCGGTGGTGATGCCGATGAATATCCACATAGCCTCGTTGTTGATCGTAATGACGATTTGATAATCCTTGGAACAACGTTTTCTAATAAATTCCCTCACACCAAAGATTGTGTTGATTCAACTCATGCGGGAGGTACCGATATTATTGTATCAAAACTAAGTGAGGATGGCACACAACTTTTAGCCTCCACGTTTATTGGAGGTCCTTCCAATGATGGATTAAACCAAAATAGTAACTTGAAATATAATTACTCCGATGATTTTAGGGGGGATGTTATAACCGATGATAATGGACACATATTTGTGGCAACTACGACGTTATCCAACGGAATTGTTACAAAAAATGCTACCCAAACCTCCAAACTTTCGGCCTACGATGGACTTATTTTTGAACTTTCACCTGATGCGAAAGAATTGCATTGGCTAACTTATTTTGGAGGCAATGGTTCTGACGCATTGTACAGTATTAAATTGGATAAGTTGGATAACATATATGTCGGAGGCGGAACAACCAGTAACAATCTTCCCACGCTAGATACCAGTTTTTTACCTCAGTTTCAAGGTAACACAGACGGGATTATCGCAATTTTCAATAAAAAAGACAAATCCTTGAAACGGGCCACTTATTGGGGAACTAGTGCCTATGATCAAATTTATTTCATCGGATTGGATGCCGATCACCGCATTTATGCTACGGGACAAACCGAAGGTCAGATTACCAAAACTTCAAATACCTACGGTGAAAATAATAAAGGACAGTTCATTATAAGAATAGACTCTGCTCTAAAACAAGTAGACTTGGTGAGTTCTTTTGGTAATACTTTAAATCAACCCAATTTGGTTCCTAGTGCATTCTTAGTAGATGTGTGTAATCATATTTATTTTTCGGGATGGGGCTCTAATGTTGATCCATTTAATCACCCCGGGAGCACGAACAATATGGATGTGTCGGCAGATGCTGATCAACTCACTACAGACAATAATGATTTTTATATTCTGGTGCTGGGCGAAAATGCTGAAACACTTTTATACGCAACCTATTTTGGAGGCAATGTAACTGGAGACCATGTAGACGGGGGAACCAGTAGATTTGATAAAAAAGGAGTCATATATCAAAGTGTATGTAGCAGTTGTCCCCCTTCAACAGACGGGCAAACTTCTCAAGTAAGTGATTTCCCTACTACACCAGGAAGTGCTTTTGAGCTTAATCAAAGTGTGCGTTGCAGCAATGCCTCATTTAAAATAGATCTTCAAATTAAAACTGCCGTAATAGCCGATTTTACGGTCTTCCCACCCATTGGATGTACCCCTCTTGAGGTTAAATTTACCAATAAAAGTATTTTAGGTGACTCCCTTATATGGGATTTTGGCGATGGTCAATCATCCAATGATCTTAACCCAACACACCAGTACATCAACCCGGGAGAATATACCATCACTCTAACTGTCATTGATAATAATTCCTGTAATATTTCTTCCATCTATCAACAAAAGGTTAAAGTAATTGATCAATCCAATGCCCATTTTGATGTTACTTTCGATGGTTGTGATAACGAATTAAGTATCAACAATCTCACAACCAAAGGTTACGAATATTACTGGACGTTTGGAAATGGGGATACCTCCATCGAACAACATCCAGATTACACCTATTCTGAGGCAGGAGATTATACGATTGGACTTATCGTCAACAAAGGATCATTGTGTGAAAGCTCTATCCAAAAACAAATCTCTATTTCGGAAGAGATTTTCCCAGAATTGAAATTATACAACATATTTACACCCAATAATGATGGGCTCAATGATTGTTTTCAAATGGATGGTAAATTACTGGAATGTCAGTTTTATAAACTTCAAATTTTTAATCGATGGGGTGAAGAAGTTTTCAAGACGAATAATCCTCAAGAATGTTGGAATGGAGGAGTTTATAATACCTATAAAATACTCCCAGAAGGAACCTATTATTATTTATTATGGTACGGGAAAAACAGTGATCCTATCTCTGGAATCGTAGATCTTGTAATGTAAATATCTCCATGCGAAGTATAAATAAACAACAACTGATAGGATGGCTTCTTTGCCTTCCTTTGATTGGAAAAAGTCAGGAAATTGTAACACTAAGTGTGCAGGCTAACGAGCCATCCGTTGTTTTTTCTCCGCTTCACAATCATCAAATTATAGCAGCATCCAACATCAATAGCATCTATTTTTTGGATACCGCTACGCAGCAATACCAAAGCATCCAAGCTCAATCTAAATATGGGGTATATGGTGATCCTGTATTGCATAATACCGGCGATAAATTATACTATGCTCATCTCTCTAAAACCCCAAAAAAAGGGTATGGTGATTGGTTTGATCGAATTGTAATACAAGAAATATATGCGTTGAATCCTTGGCTAGAAACCTCCTATGGAGTAGGGTATAACCCACCCAAGATGCAAGACAAACCTTGGCTGAGTTCAGATAATCATTCCAAAAACTTCCATGGCAATCTTTATGTAACTTGGACCGAGTTCGACCACTATGAGAGTAGTAACAAAGATGATTTTAGTCGTATTCGATTTTCTAAATTAACCCCTCAATCTGACACATTTTCTGAAGCAATCACCATCTCGGATACGGTAGGTGATTGCTTGGATGGTGACCATACCCTCGAAGGAGTAACCACGGCTGTAGGTCCTCAAGGCGAAATTTATGCCGCTTGGGCTGGGCACGAAAAAATATGGTTTGATAAGAGTATGGATGGTGGTAAAACATGGGGTAAAGATCAAGCTATTGCTCGTCAATCTGAGGGTTGGGATATGGAAATGCCTAACATCATGCGTGCCAATGGTATGCCCTTTTTGGTTTGTGATACCGCTCGAAACACCCTGTATATCACCTGGGCAGATGAGGAAAATAATAATGCCAATATATGGTTAATGCATTCCAAAGATGGAGGCAATTCGTGGAGTTCTAAAATCAAAGTGAGTGCTGAAACAGGGCATCAGTATTTTCCGAATATTGCCATAGATCAAAAATACGGGGATGTCTATATTGCATACTACGATCAACAGTTTTCCTCCAAAAGTTTCTTCTATGATATAGGGCTAAACCGAATCAATATTGAGAACCCCAAACGAAATTTCTATCATCGTATAACTCCACAATCTATCCCTCTGCCTGGTCATCAAATCTTCTACGGTGACTATCTTGACCTAGACGTAACCCCAGATTCTATCGCGATTGTATTTACCAGTTATGATCTCCACCAAACATCCGTAAAATTATATAGCACTTCCTTAAATCAAATAAAAACAGCTTTGTCAAACACTCCATTTAATTATGCTGTAATTCCTATAAATAAAGCACTACTACTGGTGGTTAATATTCAAAAATCATGTACACTTTCTTATGAATATACCTACAGAAAATGGCTACTATACAGAAAGTTTAGAGGACAACGGATTTTTACTGAAAAAGATGTAAATCAAGATTTTATCATTGATAAAATTCCATTCCGTTCATACAAACACCTGAAGTACACCTTCCAAGAAGTAAATTAGTGAACCACTATTCGGCTCATATTAACCCATTTATTGGTGCGCAATATTTTGATATACAGATTCTTATGGTTTTAAAGCAGGTTTTCTGAATACAGAAAGTGAAGATATCACTTCCCAACTATAATTCTTTGACAATTCCCACAAATCCACTTAATTTGCATTCCTTTTTTAATTACACAATTTATGTCAGATAAATACAACCCAGAAGAACAAAGTGTTTTACAAAAAATACAAAACCAAACAGGATGCTTGCTTTTAGTAATCGGTGTAGCGATGTTAGCATTTGTTCTGACTGATTTGATCAGTTCTGGATCGAGCATTTTTGGATCGGACGAAAATGCTGTTGGAGAAATAGCCAACGAAAAGGTATCGTATGAGGAGTTCAATGCTACCTTTGAAAATCTCAAAAACCAACTAATTGCGAATAACCCCGGAATTGTAATTGATGAGAATATAGCCAAACAATACCAAAATCAAGCTTGGAACATGGTTGTTGAATCTCGTGTTATTGAACCACAGTATGAAGAGTTGGGAATATCTGTAAGCCCGGCTGAGCTTGAAGATCTCACCATTGGAGACAATACTCATCCTCAAATACAACAATCTTTTCAGGACCCCGAAACCAAACAATTTGATAAACAACGTCTGACACGTTTCTTAAAAGAAGATATCAATACCAATCCGGATGCACTAAAAAGTTGGAATGAATTTCAGGACCAATTTACCCGTGGCCTAATTGCTCAGAAATATAATCAAATGATTGGTAGTTCTGTGTATTTTACCGACCTCGAATCTAAATATAATGATGAGGAAAATGAAAAATCAAGAAGTATTACGGTAGTTAGTTTGCCTTTCAATGAATACGAAGATTCTACACTAAAAGTATCGGACGAAGAAATATTGGCCTACATCAAAAAATCACCAAAAAAATATGAAGAAAAAGCGAGTAGAGACATCGAATTTATTCGATTAAACGTTACTCCTTCAAAAGAAGATTCTTCAGATATGATGCTCCAAATGGTCGAGATTGCGGGTAAGTTCAAAGAATCTACCGATGATTCCGTATTTGTAAGTATCATGAATAGTGAAATACCATACTCTGATGTGTATCAACAAAGAGGTTCATTTTCTCCGTCTATCGAGGATGCTATTTTCTCAGCCAGTGTAGGCGATGTTCTGGGTCCATTCCAAAACAACGGAACATATAGCGTGTTAAAATTAACCGATATCGGTACTGATAGTTTATATTCTGTTAGAGGGAGTCATATTTTATTCAATGTGATTGGGGAAGATACTGCACAAGCAGAACAAGATGCTCAAGAACTAATTGCCCAGATAAATAATGGTGAAACTACCTTTGAAGCAGAAGCGGATAAGAGAAACTACGATGCTACACGTGGTAAGGGAGGGGACATGAGCTGGATACGAAAAGATAATACGGTCTATCCTAAATCTCTTGTAGATCATTTGTTTTCAGCCAGTGTAAATTCACTCCATGTCGTTCGCACAAATAAAGGGGTGTACATTGCTAAAGCAACCGAAGTTCCGAACAATAAAACCGTTCAAATTGCTCAAATCGATCAAACCATATTTCCAAGTACCAAAACAGATGGAGAGTACTATCGTATTGCGGGTAATTTTATAGCTAAAGTGACCGCAAATCAACCATTTGAAGAGGTAGCTGAAGAATTGGGATTAACTAAACGTGTAGCCTATAAAGTAAATGAAGAATTTTTAAATATTCCCGGTGTAGAAAACCCCAATTCCATTGCTAAATGGCTATTCTCTAACGAAACTAAAGAAAATGATATTTCGGAAATCATTGAAATTGATGGCAGTTATTACATTGCTCAAGCCACAAAAATAAGACAGGAAGGACTTGCAGAGGTTGATGACATAAGACCTGAAGTAGAGACTATATTACTTAACATGAAAAAAGCCGATATTCTGGCTCCTAGAATGGAAAAAGCTTTAATCAAAGCGAAAGATGCTGACGCCTTAGCCAATGCTCTCAAGACCGAAGCAATTGTTGTACCAGCAGCCACTTTCAATAATGCTAATCTCCCCAATATTGGTGAAGATAAAATCATTGTTGGTACTATTTTTGGATTAAAAACAGGTGCTACTTCAAAAGTTATTAAAGGTGAAAATGCTGTTGCTGTTGTATATATAAATAATGAAAACGAATTTAAACCTCAAGCTAACTTAGATCAAAAAAATCAAATGATGGACCAATTGAAACAAAATTTCCAACAAAAAACCAGACGTTCGCTAGAAGAAAAAGCAGAAATATCTGACTGGAGATACCGTTTCTACAACTAAATTGATACGAGATTTTCAGCATATAACATACACAAAGGTGGGGATAGGTCCCCACCTTTGTTTTTTACATGGATTTTGTGAAGATTCTACCCTCTGGAAATCATCCCTACAACACCTTCAAAAGACCTATACTTGCTTAACCATCGATCTCCCTGGATTTGGGAAAAGCACCTCCGCATCTTTTACCTCCATCACAGACATTTCTCGCCAAATACATGAAATTATCCTGCACGAAAAGATAGGGGAGCACCTACTTTTGGGTCATTCACTGGGAGGCTATGTAGCGGTAGACTATGCCGCTCACTATCCTGAATATTTATCTGGTCTGGGACTGATTCATTCTACTGCTGCCGAAGATGCAGCAGAAAAAAAAGCAAACCGTAAAAAAACAATACACTTTATCCAACGTCATGGAACTGTTGAATTCTTTCAGCTTTTCATCAAAACATTGGTCGCAGAGCATCATTCGAATTGCCTCACTCCTGCACTTATCCATACCATCCAAAATACCCCGACCACAAGCATTATTCAAGGCCTACAAGCCATGCTTCATCGGAAAGATCATCGAGACACCCTTGCTTCGCTATCCATTCCCATCCTTTTTTTAATGGGAGAATACGATATCCATTATGATATGCATGACATCTTTGAACAAGCCTCCCTTTGTGATATTGCTCAAATACAAATGATTGACCATGTAGGTCATTTGTCTATGGTCGAAAATGAAAAAGCCTATCTATCGGTTCTCCAGCAATTTTTAGATTTTACCCATACCCTTCACTAGCCTTATTGATGTGTTTCACACATTTATGATGAAAATCATAGCCAAATATGATAAAAATCATATCTAATCGTTTTTAAAAATAAAACTAGGCACCTAGTTTTGTTTTTTGAATTATGAAAACAATCTATTTTTATCACATTTCACGTATACTTTTCACTTAATTCCTATGAAAAAACACCAACTCCTTTTTTATTGGATGGGACTATTATCCATCACCGTAGCGGCACAAGAGCCCGTATTTCACATGACCTACAACCTCACCGAAGAACACGAATATTGGGTTCCGAAAGAAATCAAAGAAGCGATGACGGTAAGAGATGAAATTGCCCTCATGGGTAAATTGGAAGAACAGACCATATAAGAAGTCAATTATGCCGATGGAAACTTCCAAAAAGACATCTTCATTTCCTACCCACACGGCACTTATGAGGTATGGCAAGAATGGCCCGACCACATTAGAGTTACCCCGAATAGCATCATTAACTCACTCAATCAAAAAGTCCTTTCCGAAACCACCATCGATTATACCATAATCCCTCCCGAGGAATACCTATCCAATTATAAAACGACCAACCCCTTTCAACTGCCCCTTAGCTCAGAAGAGGTGCAATCTCTGGAAGAAGAGGGATATACCGTATCCAAATGATATCCAACTGGAAATCGCCAACGATACCAGTTCCCATTACTACAACCTAGAGACCTTGTACGAAGAACACGTCATCTACAAAGAAGGCAAAACGGTAAAATACGAAGCCCACACCTACACCCCAGGTGATTATGGACAGTGGTTTCCGCTCATGAGTACCGAACGAGCTATAGTGGAGTATGACTCCAATTGCATTGAAAAAGTTCGCACCCAACACTACCGTAATTTCAATCGCTATTTCCAAGATCCTACATTAGCACCAGAAACTGGCGAGATTCAACCCATCCCTGAGATAGCAGGCGAGTACCTTCCGCCCATGAGCATCGATCGGGTATCCCCTACCGAGGGATTGCGCATTATATCCGAACATTCCACTCCAGTTCATTTTGTCATTTATACCATGCGAGGCACTCCTGTACGTGCATTCGCCATTCATCCGGGCACCAATACCATCAACACCCAAGAGCTGGATTTTGGAATGTACATCCTCCAATCGCAAAATGAAGAAACCGCCCAACATTCACCGTTGACCCCACCACCGGATGCGTCTATACCTGCGGAGAAAATCGATTTACGTGTTTTCAATTTGTCGAATAACCGCAGCATGAATCAGAAAGTACATATAAAGTATATAATACGACAGATATTACACCACCATCGATAGATTACAAAGAGCAATTTTCATCCATAGCTAACGTTTCATTCGGTTTGGGTTACAAGTTACGATAACAGAATTCGAACGAGGAAGTACCGCTATATCGTGTAGATAATTCATCATGTAGATAATTAAATATCATTATCTGCCCATACTTTCGTTGATTTGTTACCATTCATGAAAAAAATTGCAGCTATCTTCCTTTGGATTCTTTTGTCCTCCACGACCTTCAACAGTTATGCTCAAAAAAGAACTGAACTCCTCATCCAGGCCAATACCGCAACCTTAGAACGAAAATTTGATAAAGCCATCGATCTCTACGGACAATACATTGCCCTCAATCCCAATGATTTTAGAGGATATTTTAATCGAGGTACCACCGCCTTCAACGCTATTAAATACCCATTGGCTATTGCTGACTTTACAAAAACAATAGATCTGAATCCAATTTTCATGGAGGCCTATTATTTTAGAGGACAAGCATTTTTCCACACCAAAAACTATGACAAAGCTATCGCTGACTTCACCCAAGGATTGGAAAAAAAACCCAACAATCCGGCCTTTCTCAAATTGAGGGCAGAATCCTATGCCGCTAAAGACAAAAATGATGCCGCTCTAACCGATCTCAATACAGCCATTCACTATGAAAAACTATCGGGAGATTTGTATAAACGCAGAGCAGAACTCAAAGTGAAGCTCAATGATATAGATGGTGGAATCAAAGACTACAGTGCCGTTGAAAAGCTCATTCCTACCTATAAAATGGTTCACTTTATCAAAGGAAAATTATACCTGGAACTCAACGAAATTGCATTTGCATGCGATTCGTTTGAAGAGGCACTCAAACACAATATTGTTGTTGCTGATCAACTATATGCGAAATATTGTACCCAACCATAATTGCTAATTTTAGGCTAATCCCTTACCTTTGAAAAGTATGATTAATCTGCGATTTTCAAGACTTCCAAAGCATCGTAAATTTAAATACATCCCCATGTATTATGATGAACAAAAGGAAGATCTGCATGCCCGTGTGCAAGATGCTAAACGATCGATGGGAGAATCCATGAATTCTGATAATATAACCAAACAAAACATCCGAAAATTATATCAATCTAAACAACACATTCAACGATACGGAAGTCCATCACAAAGAAACTATAGAATACGCCTAGGCATCATATTGATTATACTCTCGACGATTGCTTACAAACTAATTTATTCCAATGCGCTAGAATTTATCCTTCAAGCATTTACCCGTTAATCTGATATAATGACAGGCATTATACAACTTTTACCTGATAAAACGGCGAATCAAATTGCCGCTGGAGAAGTTGTTCAACGACCAGCATCGGTAGTTAAAGAACTGCTCGAAAATGCCGTTGATGCAGGAGCTTCTCACATCAAACTATATATCAATAATGGGGGCTGTACCTTAATTCAAGTTGATGATAATGGTATGGGTATGAATGCCTTTGATGCACGCATGTGTTGGGAAAGACATGCCACATCAAAAATCACAAAAGCCGAGGACTTGTATCATTTACATACCCTAGGATTTCGTGGTGAAGCACTTGCCAGTATTGCCTCCGTAAGTGACGTAGAAATGAAGACCAAATGTGATGAAGAAACCCACGGAACACGGATTATTATTCAAGCTGGTAACTTCATTACACAAGAAAATACGGCTACTACTCTTGGTACTTCCATCGCTGTTAAAAATTTATTTTACAATATTCCTGCTCGTAAAAATTTCTTAAAAAGTATCGCTGTAGAAACCAAGCATACCTTTGAAGAATTTCAACGGATGGCTTTGGCCTATCCAAACATTGCCTTTGATTATTATAATCAAGGGAAAAAAATACTAACCCTATCTGGTGCCAATCTAAAGCAACGCATTACGGCCCTATTCAATGTCACCGAAGAAGAACTCATTACGACCCATGAAGACACAGATATTGTGACCATTACCGGATTTATTGGTGGCCCCAAATTAGCCAAAAGAACCCGTGGAAATCAGTATTTATTTGCTAACGGAAGATTTATTAAAGATCCCTACCTTAATCATGCCATTTCAACTGGTTTTGGAAATTTGTTGGAAGAAAAAAAATATCCGTTCTACATCTTGTTTTTAACGGTAGATCCGCAAAAAATTGACGTTAATATCCATCCTACTAAACATGAAGTAAAGTTTGAGGATGGGAGACATGTATACACCCTACTCCAATCGGTAATTAAAAAAACATTGGGGGCTCATTTTGTATTGCCCAGTAATGAGCAATTGCAAAATGCTATCCAAAAATCGGGTAACCAGCATTACAATCCCCTACAAACCACTCTGGGAAATTCACACTTCAATCCGTTTGGTAAGAAGAAAGCTAAAACACCCACCCATTGGGAAAAATTGGACGAAATCCTGAATACATCCCTTCCATCTGTCAAGCAAGCTACCATTTTTAACCCGCCCACAAAAATACCAGAAACTCTACCGTTATCATATGACGTGTTTCAAATCGATAGTGCTTTTTTAGTCACCAAAATAGAGGGCGAACTTTGCTTAATCCATCAGCATAGAGCCCATCGCCAAGTTTTGTATGAGAGATATAATTCTCAACAAACCGTGTCCTCACAACAACTCTTATTTCCCAGAACCATAGCACTGAGTAAGGCTGACTTTGCACTCTATATTGAAATGCAACAAGAAGTCAATGCTTTGGGTTTTGATATCAGTGAATTTGCACAAGAGACAATCATTGTCAACGGATTACCATCCGAATTGAGCAAAGAGGATGGTTCATCGGTCATTATTCAGATTTTAGATGACTTTACAACCAACTATCAATCGTTAAAAATATCAAAGAAAGATGCACTTCGACAAGCAGCTGCAAAGAATGCTGCCATTAAGACAGGAAAAGTATTGACCCTCAATGAAATGCAGTTGCTCATCCATGAATTGGGCAATATCAAACAATCCTCAACTGATTTTTCGGGCAAACCAATCGTAATTAAACTAACAAAACAGAGTTTGGAACGTTTTTTTCATTAGATCCCGTATTATGCAATTCAATAGTAATCGTTTTGGTATTCCAGAGGTAACACGAAATATTATTGCCATCAATGTTTTGCTATTTATAGCTACAATTTATGGTGGTGATATAATCTACCAATACTTGGCTTTGTTTAATTATAAAAGTGACTTCTTTCAGGGTTGGCAGATACTATCTCACATGTTTATGCATGGAAGCTTTACCCACTTGTTGTTCAACATGTTTGGTCTGTACATGTTTGGTAGTCGATTAGAACAGATATGGGGGGCAAAACGATACATCAACTTTTATTTGATTACGGGACTAGGAGCCGCGTTACTCCATACCTTAGTCCAAGATTATGAAATCACCCAAGGATTAGTGAATATAAATCAACCTACCGTTGGGGCATCAGGAGCTCTTTTTGGAATCTTAGTTGCCTTTGCCTTGTATTGGCCCAATACTGAATTATTTCTCATGTTTGTCCCTATTCCTATCAAAGCGAAATGGGCTGTGATTGGATATGCCGTTTTTGAATTATTTGCTGGCATTAGTGGTTTTCAATCAGGAGTCGCACATTTTGCTCACCTAGGGGGGGCGTTATTTGGATTTATACTGGTCCAATATTGGAATAAAAATAATCGCAATTCGTTTTACTGAGCACATGTCTATTTGGGGAAAAATACAATACGAATACCACAAAGAAAACTCCGCAATACGCCAGATTATCATGATCAATTTGGCTGCTTTTATCTTTACCATTTTTGTAGGGGTTATTGCCAAGCTTTCTGGTTTTCTCCCCAATGATTTATTGCAATATTTCTACATCCCTAGTAACCTTGGAAAACTAATCATCAGACCGTGGACCATTCTTACCAATATTTTCTTTCATGCTGGATTTTGGCACCTTTTGGGAAATATGATTTTACTTTATTTCATAGGAAGAATTTTAGAGGGATTCACTTCTACCTTAAATGTTTGGAAAATATTTTTGTATGGGGGGATCAGTGGTGCCTTGCTTTTTGTGTTTAGTTATAATTTTTTTCAACTGTTTAGTGAGGTGGTTGCCTACAAAAAACTTTTAGGAGCATCTGGCGGTGTTACAGCAATCATTGTAGCAGCAGGGGCATATCTGCCTCGATATCAAATCAGACCGTTTGGATTATTTAACGTAGAATTAAGGTGGGTAGCATTGTTTTTTGTATTTAGAGATTTGTATATGTTCCCGGTAAGTGACAATACAGGGGGGTTATTTGCTCATATAGGCGGTGCTATATTTGGATTATTATTCATTATGAATTTGCAAGGGAAATTACCAATAGCTCCCATAACGGTCAAAAAACCGTCGTTTTTTCAAAGCAAAAAGAAAGATGAACGACACTTTAAACCGTTTAATCAAAAACAAAAACCCAATCAAGAAGAGATCGATGCTATTTTAGACAAAATTTCTCAAAGTGGATACGATAGCTTGTCGAAAACAGAAAAAGATACGCTATTTAAGGCAAGCGAGTGAAAAAAGTCAGTACTAAAATAAGTAATGTAATTAATATTCTTGCTCTTATTGGACTGAGTATTTCCTATTTATCTCCCTATATAAACCCAAATGATTTTTGGATTATTTCTTTTTTCGGACTCACCTTTACTTTTTGGTTAGTACTCAACCTTGCATTATTACTACTTTGGATTGTAGCTTTCAAAAAAAGAGGTATTCTCAATGCTTTTCTTTTGTTGATTGGATTTCAATTCATCGCTCGAAATATTCAGATTAATTCCAACAAATCTGAAACCTCAGACATCAACGTATGTAGTTTTAACACTTTTGTCCAACAAATCTACAATGGAGATAATACCTCCGATGTTATTAATCAATACATTAGTGATAAAAAATATGATGTAGTACTACTCGTGGAATGGATTAACCACAAAGGATCTATTGATTTTTCAACCTACCCGCACCAACAATTTGTGGCAGTAAATCCTAAGGAAACAGGCAAAGGATTTGGATTAAAATTAGTATCTAAACATCGAATAATTCATTGGGAAAGGATAGAATATGATCATACTACAGGTAACCTATCTGCACTATTTGATATAGAAATAAATAGCGAAATCATCCGTTTTGTGGGGGTACACCTCCAATCCAATAAAGTATCACCAAAGGACTATAGCACCCTGATTAATGCTCCCATTAATAAAGAATATAAAAACTATGCATTCAATTTTGTGACTCGACTAAAAAATTTATCTCAGCTTCGAGCTAAACAAACTCATACTATTTTAGAGACCATAAAAAACAGTCCGTATCCCGTAATTATTTTGGGAGATTTTAATGACACACCACAAAGTTATATTTATCAGTGCTTTGCCGAGGGACATAAAGATGCTTTTATGGAGCAGGGTTCGGGTTGGGGTGCCACTTACCTCAAACCCCTCCCTTTTCTTCGTATCGACTACATTTTTTATGATGATGAATTGACCTGCACAGGATACCAAACCAACACCAATATTCAAAGTGATCATAAAATGATAGAAGCCAGTTTTAAACTTTCTAAACCTTAATCCAATGGAATTTATAGATGAAAAACTCAGTCAATATGCTGAGAAACATACCACTCCTGAAAATAATTTGCTCCTCAATATAAATCGTAATACGCATGCTCAAGTATTAGCCCCTCGCATGTTGAGTGGACATCTTCAGGGCAGGCTTCTGAGTTTATTTTCTAAAATGATAAAACCTCAAACTATTTTAGAAATTGGTACCTATACTGGATATGCCGCTTTATGCCTAGCAGAAGGATTAACCAAAGATGGCATACTTCATACTATTGAAATAAATGAAGAACTAGAGAACCGAATTTTACAAAATTGGAGTCAATCTATCTATGAAAAACAAATGCAGCTACACATCGGAAATGCTTTAGAAATTATCCCCGCATTAAACACCCCATTTGATCTTGTATTTATAGATGCTGATAAAGAAAATTATTCTGCTTATTATAATCTACTGATAGATCAAATGCCGAGTGGGGGAATCATGATGGCAGACAATGTTCTATGGAGTGGTAAAGTGATTGACCCAGAACAATTAGCTGAGGATAGTGATACTCGAGAATTAGACAAATTTAATACTCTGGTTCAAAATGATTCTCGAGTTGAGAATATACTAATTCCGATTCGTGATGGAATTATGGTAGCCCGAAAATATTAATTACTTGTTAGTTTCTTGCGTATTACATCTCATAAGAAATACCCCACATCCGTGTATTTTTAAATTAATATTGTAGTATGAAATTTGGTGTAATAATTTTTCCAGGAAGTAACTGCGATCAGGACTTGATACATGTGCTAACTCAAGTAAGTGGACAAACCGTGTCAAAGCTATGGCACAAAGATACAGACTTACAAGGGTGTACTCATATTTTTGTGCCCGGCGGATTCTCTTACGGAGACTATCTTCGAAGTGGTGCTTTAGCCAAACTATCTCCTATCATGGAAAGTGTTACCAAGCATGCGAATGCTGGAGGTTTTGTGATGGGAATTTGTAATGGATTCCAAATTTTATGCGAGAGCGGTCTTTTACCTGGAGCATTATTAAGAAACGAAAAACAGAAATTTGTCTGTAAAAATGTATTTTTAAAATGTGAGAATACAAACACGGTGATATCCAAACAACTCCTAGACAAACCTGCCTATAAAATACCTATCGCCCACGCAGAAGGCCGATACTTTGCCGATAAAGAAACACTGGATGAACTTCAAAAAAATAACCAAATTATCTTCCGCTACTCTGACGAAAATGGTACAGTAAATGATGCTTCAAATCCGAATGGTTCTCTAGATAATATAGCCGGAATATCAAACAAGGGGCACCATGTATTTGGGATGATGCCACATCCTGAACGAGCAGCAAGTGATGTGCTTCGAAACACGGACGGACTTGCTTTTTTTACCAGTATTTTAGAAAATCAATTGGTATAAAATCTATTTGAGCAAGTGTATTTTTTCTAAAACCAAAGGACGATACCCTCTACTCACAGGAATCCATTTATCCTGAATAATTAAAGAAGAATCATCCAAACTTTTGATATGTTGTACATTCACAATAAAAGATCGATGAACTCGAATAAACGAGAAAAATTTTAAACTCTTATCAATAGCGGCTAAAGTAGATTTTACCACATATCGTTTGCCCTCTACATGAAACCCCACTTAGTCTCCCAATGCCTCCACCCATAAAATGTCCTTAAAGTGTAATTGCACCAACTTGGAATCTACCTTTACAAAAATAGATGTGGCCGAGGGAGCCACCGGGACAATATCATCTGTACTTTCAAGTTGTTTGTATTTTTGGAGTGCTTTGATTACTTGATTTACAAGTACTGGTTTCAAAATAAAGTCTACCGCATCAATCCCAAATGCTTCTGCCGCAAAATCGGATCGCGAAGTAGTTACAATCACTCGAGGAGGATTGGATAACGTTTTGATAAAATCTATTCCAGAAATCTCAGGCATTTCTACATCTAAAAAAATCAAATCTACTTCAGATAGGTCCATGTTTTCCTGAGCATCAATTGGATTAGTATAACTTCCTATAAGATGTAATACATCAATACCTGATATGATTTTTTGCATTATTTAGTATGGATGCTCACTCAAATCCCAATATTTTTTTATGATATCAACCATTTCTTGAAACTTTAAGTAATCTACCGGTTTAACCATGTATCCTGAGATTCCAAAATTAAATGTGGATAGCATATCTTCCTGATCTTTAGATGTAGTTAGAATAATCACAGGAATTGAACGAAATAATGGATTTTTTTTTAATTCGTTTAGAAACTCAATTCCATTCATTTTAGGCATATTGATATCTAAAAATATCAGCCCAGGCAATCCCTTGCAAGAATTCAAATATTCTAGTCCTTCAATGCCATTTCCTTTGACAATTAATGGATTAGAGATGGCTAGTTGTCTCATTGCTCTTTGAATGGTTAGCACATCAATGAGATCATCTTCCAATAGTAATATTTCTCGCTTGTTTAACATTGCTTCTTTTCTTTAGGAACCGTGAACGTAAATTTACACCCTTCACTTACCTGAGACTCAACCGTTACTTTGCCTCCGTTCAATTCTACAATTCGCTTCACGATACTAAGCCTTTTGTTTGAGATCAAGCGAACCTGCACCACTTCCCACAAAATTAAAAGATTGACTAAAGGTGTAATACAGTTCATTTAAAAAGTCTTGATTTTCATCGGCTAAACCATCCAACAGAACAAATCCAGTTCCAGACTTCACAGCAACTTTTACTTCGGCAAGGTTAACATCTGTACTAGAGTCAAAGAGGTGTACCTCACAAGGTTCCTGAAAGTGAATGAGAATATATCCCGTATAATGCAGTTCATTTTGAGCGATAATGCCAGGGAAAAAAACACCTACAACGGGTATGGGTAATTGTTGAATAGTCGCTTGAATCTTTGTGTAGTTAAAACCCTTTTCGCAGGCAAGTATAATGACGGCACCCGTTCGTATTTTTTGTAAATTATTGATAAGTATTTGATCATTTTCGCAATACATGAGGCAAGTAGATAGTTATTGATAATATTCTACTTACAAAGGTGATTTTCAGAAACCGATCATCATGGTCTCAAAATATGACATTGGTCATATTTGGATATGATATTTATCATAAAATGGTTCTCATTGAGATTTAGAAGGATAAACAATCCCATTTTTTAACCGTTTACAAAATTTTTAAGGTAGGAAAAATTCGATGTTAGTTTTCCATTTGAGGCGATAGTTGCCCGATCTAAAATGGCACTTTTATCCCCATGAATTATTAATGGGAAAATATGTTCAAGCAATAACGAACCAAATTCTTCACTTGCATTTTTGGGTAATTCAGTAGGAAGATTAGTCACGGCCATGATATCGATGGTATCTTCACCGTACGGCTCTACTTTTTTTTGTTGCGTTTTAGACCACCCAAATGTTGGATTAAAGATATCTGTAGCTTCTAACGTAATGGGTACACTTCCTTCTACATCACAGGTAATATCGGCAATGACTTGAATATTAAAATGAGGCAGTTGTGTATCTTTGACCGTGAATAAGGGCGGCATAGAATCTTCCCAATACATGCCATTGATGAGTATATCTGTGTTTTGAAAAAAATTATCAAACTCGCAGCAATAGTCGCTATGGTGTTTATAAAAATGTTGAATATCCCAGGGGCCTCCATCTTTTCTATGAAAAAGATCCCAACTGGTTAATTGGGTAAAATGGGAGGATTTGGGGGGCTGAGAAACGAACTCTTGGGGAGTACATTCTTTGAGTTTCATTTGCTCTAATACCTCTCGAATACCCTCAGCAACTCTGCCATTACCTGTAAATACAATCCGTGTCTTTTTAAAATTCAACGCACTCAATAAGTGCATCGATTCCTGATAATTATTGGTCACATAGGCTGGAGGTAAATCAAACTGACCGGTTTTTTTGCCCCAAGTCAAGAAGGCATTGTATGCCCCAGCTATACCAGCCCATTTGCCAAATCCAAGTATTCTACCCCCCTGCGGCCAAACAAGTGTTTCGTAATCAATAAGGGTAATGTTTTTCTTTAATATGGTTTTTAAGAGATCCCGATTATAGGATTGAGCCTTAATCGTATGTGAGAAGAACAAATACGTTTTATCGGAAATGAGTTTATCTAGCGGTACTTCTTTTATCCCCATCAATATATCACAATCAGATACATCCTCCACCACCGGAATCCCAATTTCAAGATATGCTGCATCCAAAAAAGTTCGAGCAGGAGATTTTTCTACTACCAATTGTACCATTGGAAAAAGCGATTGAAATTGGATACATTGATTTGGTGATAGAGCCACCCGTTTGTCTGCGGGTTCTTTCCATTCGCGTATTAATCCAATTTTCATATTTTTTTAAGAAAGCATTTATATATGGTGTTTTCGTCTAACAAAGGTAGGGAATTGCGTATAAGAAATATATTATTTACGTGTTTATACTCAATCATGTATCAAAAAGTTCAAGGAGTATGTACCTTTGTACTCTGTTCTTTGATAACATCGTTTTGTCTGTCTAGAAACAAATCATATGGGGGTGTTCTGGCTTTTGACGGGTTGGCCGATAGATGTGTAAGCACGTAGAGCATTGAAAGTGCGGCTCTTAAATCTCGACTTTCAAATCATAACAGGCGATTATAACTTCGCTATGGCTGCTTAATCTAAGAGATTAAGCAAATGCCATCTGCTTGCCTGAGCCTTGTCTCGGTTGCGAGGGGTAACAAGCAGTCGACAAACTGAGATAATTTTAGTCCATTTCTACCAAACTAAAATTTATCGTGTAGGATAAGGATTAATTGGGTTTTTGCTACACCTGGTTATTCTCGAAAACCAAGGAGCAATAAACGTGTAGAAAGCGCAACTCTATTCCAATTCGGACCCGGGTTCGACTCCCGGCATCTCCACTAGAAAAACTACTCAATCGTGAGCGGCTTTTTTTTTACATCTAAAATCAAAAAATTAACTGCCATTTCCTATTTCTTCAAAAAAAATTATCTTGCAAATATTTATGAAGCAAACAATCTTAGGCCTATTACTGATTTTTAGTGTAAATACCTTCGCACAAAATATAGGAATCCAGTTTTATCAAGGGGTCAATAAACCTATGGTTTCTTTTTCAGGGGCTCAAGGAGAATTAGACTATCAATCCAATTACAACGCTGATACACGCATCGGTATTTATTATGGTGACCTTACAAGGCTTTCTGCGGGTATGCTCGTTGGTTCATCTACCGTAAAAGCAACAGCCAAAAATGATGACTTGACCACTTCGTTTTCTCAATCCAGTTTACGCATAGATATTCCAATTCGATACGCAATAGCACCTACTTTTAAGCGCGGTAAAATCGACCAATTGCGTTCACAGCAACCCAGTGATTTCTTTATTAGTTCGATAGCCCTTGTCCCTTCATATGGATTTCTAACTGCTTCTTCTCAAAGCATCAATGATATAGAAAATAAAACAGAAGAACTCTTTAATAAAACGAACATTTACCTGGGTGCTGAAATTAACTTTATGGGATATACTTCAGACCATCTAGCTGTTCATCCTTATTTCACATACCGATACATGCTCTCTGATGCAGATTTGGATGCAGATGATTTAAAAATGAATGAATTCTCACTAGGTCTTCGTATAGATGTCAGCCCATGAAAAAGTTATTTCTCCTCATTTTAGGTTTTACCTTAATAGGTAGTCAGGCTTTTGCCCAGAAAATAGCTCGATCGTGCATTGGCACCCTTGGATCTTCCAGCTCAGGCAAATATGGTCTAGTCGCTTTTAGTCCAATATCCTCACCAGTAGTAAAATCAGGAAATAGAAGTGAGGGGCTGTCTATTCAAACTAAACCTTTTCTTCATCTCAGGACTAGCTCACGATTTCAAGATATACAAGTAGATATCTATCCCAATCCTACCCAGAATTGGATAAATATCAAAACTAAAGAGACCTATACCGATGTAACAATCATCGATGTGTTTGGTAAAACCTGCTACACTGGTTGGTCTGATCGCATATCCATGCAAAATTTAGCTGCAGGGATGTATACCATTAACCTTACACTTGCCGATAAACGAGTGTACGCTAAAAAATTAGTACTCATCAAATGAAAAAGATATTCTTATCCATATTTACAAGCATAATTGCAGTTTGTACAGTTGCTCAAAACCTGCCTCAAGGCATTGCTTACCAAGCGGTGGCTGTCAAAGAAGGCCCTTACTCGGTGGCTGGCGAAAATCCACAAGCTATTTACTGGTCCAATAAAGACATTAAGGTACGATTTACGATACTGGATCAATATCCAAACCCAATGGATACCTATCAAGAATTTCATTCGGTAACTACTGATGATTACGGGGTATTTAATCTCATCATTGGTCAGGGAGCAGTTATCTCGGGTGATTTTGAAACCATTCCTTGGGAGTTGGGTGCCGCTCATTTGCAAGTAGAAATTGATTTTGATAATGATGATAATTATAAAGTAACCTCATTTGAGCGTTTTTGGTCAGTACCTTATGCCTTTGTATCTAAAAATGATGAGAGTACGAATATGGATAGCGCTTTACAAGCATTGAATGATAAAATCACGTACTTAAAAAATAGAGATCTGGATACGGTTATTGGTAACGAGGGGATTACCTATAAAACCATTGATAGTTTGAACCAGGTACTTCAATCTAAAATAAATGCTCTAAGAGCCAATGATTTAGATACGGTTGTGGGAAATGAGTTTCAAACATTAGCCATCAAAGGAGATAGCTTGTCTATCTCTAATGGCAACACCGTTAGGATCAATTTTCCAGATAATCTAGACAATGATTCAGTAAATGAAATTCAGTCTTTGACCCTCAAAGGAGACAGTTTGTCTATCTCTGATGGCAACACCGTCAAGATTGATTTCCCTACTAATCTGGATAATGATCCAGTGAATGAAATGCAGTCTTTGATCATCAAAGGTGACAGTTTATCCATCTCTGACGGCAACACCGTCAAGATTGATTTCCCAGTGAATTTGGATAATGATACTACCAACGAAATCCAAACTATTTCATTGACCAATGATACGATTAGCCTCAGTGATGGCGGAGGAAATATCGCACTGGAATCCATTAAAACTTATATCCAATCTGCCTCAAATTCATCGGGTAAAAATGGTACGGTTGACGATATGTGGTTTGGTGTTCGTCCTAACCAGGGTATTGAAGAGCCGCTACTTTATCTCGATTCAGATACCGTATATGTTTTGGGGATCACCAATCGATCTACCCCCTATGTGATTAAACTCTATCCAAATGGTACGCGAGATACCCTTATTAAACTCGCTAATTTTGCAAGCTCTACCGGGAATATGCGTGTGAGCCTTCCTTACCTTTACCAAACTGTATATGGCTCCCCAACACAAACTAAAATTTATCATATTGACACCGGATTTGTTCGTATAGCAAAAACAACATTTACCCTGAACAATCATGCTACCGATCATATCACAACTGACGAACACCACAACCTGATATATCTAGAGAGAGGTAGTAACAGTTACAATGCAGGTACGGTATATTTTTATAACTTTTTGAAAGACACTACATACGCCCTGACAAATCCCGATTATGATTACCGAGGGTTAACTCCTCCGCAGCTGATCAATGATTCCATGGTGCTTATCACCCCCAGAATTTGGAAAACCAGCTCAGATACCCTAATTCCTACATCCCAGGTAATAGATTTTTATTGGTATAGCTCCATCAATCAACTCTTTGTGCCCATTGTCATTAATGACCACAAAATTCTATACGAAAAACAAATCTATGAATCCAACGGAAATGCAGGGGCTGGCTGGCATACTGTACTTAAACTTTACAGCTTAAAAACCAAATCTTCGATGATTATTGACGGAAAAAACGGGACAGGTAGAAATTACCAAAATGGAGGAACCTACCGTATGTATAACTTCAAAGGAATCTCAGACAATAAACTATTGATTTCAGTAGACTTTTCTAAAAATTTTTTTTGGTTTGATACTGAAAAAAATTATATGAATCAATTTATTCCTGATGACGAACAAATCACGCTCAACACGGAAAATAGGTGTTATTATAAGCGAATTTCTCTTCGCTCTGGAACCTGGAAAGTAAATAATTTTACCCGCCTGTCCTTTCCAAATGTCAACTATACAAGACCCATTGAAGGAATCACATACTTGCATGAATAAGAATAGTATCCCAGGTATTTTCATTGGCTTATTTTCTACTTGAGTTGTGGATTCAAACGTTGGTTAAAAATACAATTCTTGAGCAAGTTCAAATGTATTGGAATGCGCATCAATAATTTCTTTTAAATAAACGGAGTACCCCCCACCCATACTAACCTGCAAAGGCAAACTATTGGCTTTACAGAATTCAAGGACAAATTGATCTCTTTTTTTACAACCCTCGATAGACACTCCTAAACGACCAAGCTTGTCATTCTCCAAGATATCTACTCCAGCTAAATAAAATATAAAATCAGGTTGAAAAGAATCTACGAGTTTGGGGATTGTATTACTCAATACTTTAAGATAATACTCATCTGTGGTATTATCTTCAAATCCAAAATCAAAATCACTTTTTTGCTTTCTAAATGGGTAATTCTTTTCTCCATGAAACGATAGTGTGAACACATTTGAGTTATCCTGAAAAATAGAAGCTGTCCCATCTCCTTGATGTACATCTAAATCAATGATCATTATTTTATTGGCTAGTTGGTTCTTGAGCAAATAATTGGCAGCAATAGCTTGATCGTTGAGCATACAAAATGCTCCTGGCTTAGTTCTATATGCATGGTGAGTTCCCCCTGCAATATTCATGGAAACTCCAAAATCTAAAGCAAATAAGCTGTTTTGAATAGTCCCTTGAGCAATAATATGTTCTCTCAGAATTAGATCATCTGTCAGTGGAAATCCTATCATTCTTCGCTCAAGTTTACCCAAAGATAAATTGACTAAATTATTATAATAATGCTCATCATGAGTATACATGATATCACTCTTTGAAATCTTCGTTGGTCTAAAAAAATTATTCTCATCACAAATATTTCTTCTCAGAAGTTGTTCTGGAATAAGTTCATATTTTTCCATTGGAAATCGATGTCCTGTCTTCAATGGATGAATGTACGATTGATCAAAGGCTATTTTTAGCATAAACAAAGCTATTGTATTCGTAAAACATATACTTATTCATAATGTTGGGGAGTTTATTTTAAGATTATCCAATATTACTTATGTTAATTTCTATGTGAATTTAAATACCTATATTGTGAAAATAATAAAAAAATAAAATGTCACAATCAAAAGATTTCATAGCAAAATGGTATCCAGTTATCATAGCATTTATATGCTTAGTTTATTCTGTTGGATTAGGTTTGACAGGCAATACAGAAGGGGCGCAATATTCAGCTCATTGGCCAGGAACTATATTATTATTCGCAATAGCAATTAGACAAAGAAGAAGGTCATGAATATCATAATGTACATTGTAGGTTTTATCCTATTTGTAGCATACTGCTGCTTTATGGCATGGAGTATTCATTACGGAAACAGAAAACAAGAAGAGACAAATAATTATGCTAATTTATCTGATCCAACAGATATGGATGGGATGGGTAATTTCAGTCGATTCCCTAAAGATATTGAGGAGAGAAAAAAATAAAAAAAACCATTGAGATCAATGAGCCTGAATCTAATCGCTTGTATTTCCCATGTACTGATACTATAAATGGTGGAATAAATCACCAGAAGAACTCAGCTGGAATAGCTCAACTAATACGACTTGATATAATATTCTAAAACAAAGAAATACCGGAGCATTTTTCCTTTTAAAATATCATTAACTCATCTCAATAATTCAATAAAGCCTATGGTTATCGGTGGTGGTTGAATGATAAAAGTAAGTTAATTACACCTGGATTGACCATACAGTTGAATCGATCTTTGGTGCCCAATCGTCCTTCATATTTGATTGCAGGTTTGGGTAAAAATGGTTCATTTATTGATGTAGTAACCAACAAAATATGGTTGAGAATCCTGATCATTCAATACTACCATCTCGCTTCCACAATAAAATTTAGGACTATTTGAACGGAATTACATTATTAATCCTAAGAAACCCTCACACCTATATTATTCGTGTAATCACTACTGAGTAAAATAAAGAATCCTACGAAATGAAAATAGAACTACAAGAAATCTACTTTACCTGAATCAAGGTTGTAGTATGCAGGTACTATTTTTACCGCACCAGAGGCTACCGCATCGCCAATAATAGCTGAACGTGAAGATAGAGCCTCTACATTTTTGTGTGCATTTATCTTAACAACATCATTCACACTAGAACCCTCGGGTGCACTCGCTATAGCTGGAGCCACGTGAGCCAAAAGATGATTTAGATTATGGCCATTATCCCCTCCAGCTAATGCGGCTGTTACCGCTCCACAATTTTGATGCCCTAAAACAAGGATCATCGTGCTACCACAATGAGCTACAGCATATTCTATACTTGCTATGGTGGATGTATTGGCCACGTTACCCGCTACTCTTAATACAAATAATTCTCCCAATCCAGCATCAAAAGCCAACTCAGGAACTACCCTACTATCTGCACAGCTTAAAACAATCGTGTGAGGTTGTTGCCCCTGAGTTAAAGCATCTCTACGAGCACTATCCTGTAATTTACCTTCTAATTTATCCGCTATAAATCGGTTGTTCCCTTCTTGAAGTCTATCTATTATTTCTTGATGATTCATGATAAGCAAACATACAAAAAATAGTGTCTAATTATTTTATTAATGTTTGAAATAAAACTTCAACATCTGTTTCTCCAGGTTCACAAGTTCCGTCTTTAACTTCAGGTTGGTGCTTCAACTGAACCAAAAGGCTGGTATTCTCACTGTCAAATGTCGTTACAACAGCTTGTAATCCTAAATCTAACCCCTGATTATCTGTATCCGTAATACGAACCGTTACATCTCCCGGAATGATATAGCAAACCCGGTGTTCATTAGCCTCTTCTATCACTTCTTCAGTAATATTTTCTACAGAAGATGGATCACTTTCATCCAAGAATCGAACCACTAAATCATAGGTACTTGTCGCACGCAATTGGATAGTATCTGTAATTTCGGGTGCATTTCCTCCAGCTCCATCTGGATCGCTGAATTTAAATACGCGAACATCGGAATCGTCTGTGGTATTCGTAAAAGTTAGTTCTACGGAAGTAATCAATTCTTCTTCATTCATTTGAGGTGGATGATTAACTGGTTGATCATCACAGGCTAAAAAGGTGAATGAAATTAGGGTTGAAAGTAGAAACAGTAAAATAAGGTTAATTTGGATTTTTTTCATTTGAATTGGATTATAAATTGGTTTAAAATATATAGTTTATTGTAATGTAAAAGTCTCTTCCTAAATCATCAGCATAATATCTATATCGGTTCATATAGTCTCTGTAAGATGTATTCCATAAATTGTTGATTCCTGTACTAAAATATAGGGGTGTATTTTTATAATAAGCCCCCATTTCGGTATGAAATAGAACAAAGGATGGCGGACTACCTGCAAAGTCTTCATCTATTTCTACCCGATCTTGTCTGGCCACATACTGTACCCCAAGTTTAAAATTCCCATTTCGAAGGCTCATCTTATCGATAATCGTATACTTTAGTTCGCCCTTGATTCGCTGTGAAGGTATTCCATAGACATACCGATCATTTTGAATATCCTTTACATATAAAAATGATGCCACACACTGGGCGGACCAGTGGCTATTCAGACGATATTGTACATCCAAATCACTGCCTAAAAACCGAGCCTTGGTCTGCACATAGTTGAATACAGGAAATGCACCACGAATACTCAATTGGGTTTCACCACTGGGTTTTAGATAGATGAAGTTTTGGAAATAATGAACATAAGGCTCCCATTGAAATAGCAGTCTATTGTGCATGTAATGCACAGCAGAACTTATGGAATATACCCGTTCTTTTTGCAGGGTTAAACTTCCGAATTCCAAGGCAGCTGAACCGTGATGAAGCCCATCACTAAACAATTCATTGATAGCTGGACTTCGCATACGTGTGGCTAGAGAAAAGTAGGTTTTGATATCTTCATTTACCTTCACCCATCCACTCCAATTTGCCGACCATCCGCTATATCGAAAGTGCTCATTAAGTAACACATCTTTTTGGTACCTAAATGTGCTTATATTTTGATTATCGTACCTCAATCCCGCTTCCATAAAATATCGCGGTTTATAAAGCGTAAGCAAGGCGAAAATACCTGACTTGTATCGTACATAATTCGGTATAAAATACCTGCCTTGAAAAGTATGTTGTTGCCATTCGCCCATCGCTCCGAAGTGTAATTTAAATTGGTGTACAGATTTTACAGACCAACTATTGAACTGATGGGTCCATAGGTTCAAATCCAAGGCAGCCTCATCTTTTCCCCTGTGGTTATCAAACTCTCTCCTTTGATTATTCTGAATGGTATACGAGGTATTGATCTCCCCTAAAAAATTCGATGTGTATTTCCATTTAAGTTTTGCTGTGTAGTGATATATCTGTTGCGATGGTGATGCTATAGTATACGTAAATGGTTTAATAATCAAGGGGGTATCACTGGCCAATGCTTTTTTGAGATCTGTTAAATTACTGCTATGTGAGGAAAATAATATTCCCAGTTTTTGTTCAAAATAAGAGGCATTCCATGACCATTCGTGCTTCGCTCTTCGCAGAAGCCCATAATAAGAACCACTACGTTGGTGAAAACCAGTATTACTTAATGTATAGATGGGAGTCTGCCCATCTCCGTTGCGTTTAATATTGACAACAAAACGTTGACCCAATGCCCTTTTTTCGTTGTAAGTATCATATTTAACCCCGATTAAACCTCCATTTGTGTTCGTCGTCAATTTGGTCAAAACCGATAAACGGTGATAGCTTGAATCATCAAATATAGCCGGCAATAAACGGATAACACCGCCCATGGCATCCCCGCCAAATTGTAATGTTGAAGCCCCTTTTAGTACTTGTAAGCTACCTGCACTTAGTGGGTCAATCTCTGGGGCGTGTTCTCTCCCCCATTGCTGTCCCTCTTGTTTACTATCGTCATTGATAATCGATATGCGATCACTATGCATCCCATTGATAAGTGGTTTGGCAATGGAAGTACCCGTTCTCAAAAAATGAACCCCATTTACGTCTTGCAATGCATCTGCTATACTAACTGCGGCCAGATGTTCTAATTTTTTTTGACTTACCTCTTCTTCTAAATGTACATGGATATTTTTATGAGTGCTTGCTCTTGTCACAATTTCGGTAAGGCTATGCAAATGGTGCGGTAGATAGATCGTGATGAGGGTATCTATGTTGAGATATACATCCAAATAAACTGCATTGCACCCAACATGATGAATATATAGGGTATGCTTACCTAACGGAAGATTAGGGATCGAAAATTCTCCTTTTTCGTTGGCAATGAGTGAGTTATTTCCCAGTGTGATGAGGGTATTGGGCAATGGCTTATGACTGGCACTGTCTTGAACGATACCAAATATGGTTACTTGGGATAAAGCAAATTGGCCAGTACCCATGAGTACAAGCATTGCGATCAATTTTCGCATGTGTGGTTTTTATTAATTATTTAATGATAGTGTAAATTGAAAACGAGGTGTTTAATTTAAACCATTGGGGGTGCTCGATCTGAGCTTGCTTGAATCTGAATTGAATGAAGCCAAGTGTTGGACCTGGACATATAATCATCCTCTCCAAATAGTACAGATGTCATTTCTGTATCATGAGAAAAATCATTGGGATGAATTACCACATCACATAGCGAACAATCCATATGAGCCAAATCTGCACAATAATGGGTGGAGGTTTCATGGCAAACTTCTTCGTCATGATGATGGAAAATACCCATTCCACTTGCAAAGGCAAGAATTATAAAAAAGAGAATGGATGTGATGCGTCTCACTCGAGCAAAGGTATCATTTATTCAAATGAATAGAAAAATCATTTTATTATTTTAAGGGATTGTTTATTCGCTGGTGTATATCATTCACTTTTTCCTATTAAAAATATATGCCTATTTTTGGTTTCGCAATCCAAAACCATGAAGTATCTCCTTTCATTCTTATTGTTGATCCCCATATCGGCATTTTCACAACGAGTATTTTCTACTTCATATCGTAACCAAGCTGATGTAAACATTTTTGTAGTTGATTATGAAAATCAATGCGATTTGAAAGTATATAAAGTCGATTACGCCAATCAAGCTAATGGGAATAATGGACTCTGGCACTTTGTAGATTATGCCAATCAAGCCGATAAAAAAATATTCTTCACTTCCTATGCTAACCAAAGCGATTTAAAAATATATTTTGTCAAATATCGCAATCAGGCTGGTTGGAGGAATAAATCCAAACAGCATTTGCTATATTGAGCCCCTCATTTTTAACGCCGTAAGCATTTTACCAAAAATACCTTCCCGTGATTGCAACAATTCTATCAAATTGCAAAAAACTTGCTGGGTTTAAGTTAATATTGTCATTCCAAATAAATTATGATTGAATTATTAAACAATCCCTGGCCTTGGTATGTGGCAGGACCTATCATCGGACTCACTGTTCCGTTGTTACTTTTATTGCTCAATGAATCTTTTGGTATATCTAGCACCCTACGCGACTTCTGTGCCATGTGTATGCCGAATACCAAAATTACCTTCTTCCAGTACGATTGGAAATCCAGAATGTGGGCCCTCACTTTCATCCTTGGTGTAGGATTGGGTGCTTTCGTCGTTGCTCAATTTTTTCCCAATTTAGAAGCCCCTGATATCCATGGTGACACATTGGCTCGACTCCATTCCTATGGAATCACTACCTCCCAACAATTGCTCCCATCCGAAATATTTAGTTGGGAACATCTTACTTCACCTAGAACCATTATCATGCTATGCTTGGGTGGATTTTTAGTAGGTTTTGGAACCCGATACGCGGGAGGTTGTACCTCAGGACATGCCATCATGGGACTCAGTATGATGAAACTGGCTTCGTTGGTTGCAGTAATTGGATTTTTTGTAGGTGGGTTAATCATGACCTGGTTTGTTTTACCTTTTATTTTATCCCTATGAAAAAAAATATATACGCCTTACTCGTTGGGATGTTATTTAGTACTGCTTTGGTCAAAGGAGAAGTTATTTCCTGGTTTCGTATCCAAGAGATGTTCATGTTTAAGAGTTTTCATATGTATGGCATCATTGGGTCGGCGATTGCCGTGGGAGCATTATCCCTGTTTCTCATCCGTAGATTCAATCTAAAAACGATCGACGGAAAATCAGTAGTATTGGGAGATAAAGTCCTCAAGCCAAAGGCTAATTTTATGGGAGGAGTCCTCTTTGGTTTAGGATGGGCGATGACTGGATCTTGTCCTGGTCCTCTATATGCACACTTGGGATATGGCCACACCATCATGCTCATCGGTATCGTCTTTGCTATTTTAGGTGTTTATGTATATGGAATAATCCGAAATAAACTTCCCCATTAAATCTATATCATAGTTTACTCACAAATATTGTCACACATTAAAACTATTGGTTAGATAGTGTTGTTGATACTCATATAAGTTAAATTAAACAACATGAAAAAAATTATTCTATCTGCCACTATTTTATTTGCAATTGGTGCTTGTAATAGCCCTAGTCCAAGTACAGAAGCTCAAGATGCTCAAGCTCCTGCAGCTATTTCTGAAAACAGCCAAAGTTACACCATTGACCCATCTACTAGTGAGGTCCTATGGAAAGGAACTAAACCCACAGGCGACAGCCACAGTGGAACTATTTCAGTTAAAAAAGGTACTCTATATACCGATAAAGGAAGCATCAATGGAGGTATATTTAGTATTGATATGAATACCATTGAGGTGACCGATGAAGGAATGGACGAAGAAACTAAAGGTAAATTAAAAGGACACCTGACGACCGGAGATTTTTTTGAAACAGAAAAATACAACGAATCACTCTTTGAAATTACTTCTGCTACAGCAAACGAAATAACGGCTAACCTGACAATCAAAGATGTAACCAAATCGATTACTATTCCGTATACCTTGTCCGAAGAAAATGGAATTGTTATTGCAAAATCAACATTTTCGATTGACCGAACTTTGTGGGGTGTTACTTACAATAGCGGTAATTTCTTTCAAAACTTAGGTGATATTTTGATTGATGACGCTATACAATTTGATTTAACAATCCAAGGAAAAAAATAATCTTACAGATCATTCCATTTAAGCTGCATGAATTATCTCATGCAGCTTTTTTATGTCTTTTGATTTAAGAAAAATCAAAATAACCCATGGTTTGTTAAGTTGATAATACCTTATCCAATGATGAAACTACTTTTAGCACTCACAGGCACCCTCGTTCTTGTATTTGTCATCATTCAATTGTATGCTAAAAAAAGTCAGAAATCAATAGAAACCTATCCCTATTCTGTAATCAAAACCTATGATGATTTTGAAATCCGTCAATATGAATCCCGATTATTCACTGCTGTAACATTACCATCTAACGAATATGAAAAAGTATCGAGTAAAGGGTTCTCCATTTTAGCAGGCTATATCTTTGGGGGAAATGAAAACCAAGAAAAAATTGCTATGACATCTCCTGTAGCAATGTCATTAGAAGACTCGATGACTATGATGTTTATGGTGCCCAAAAACAACGAAAATTCCCTTCCAAAACCTAACGATAATCAAATTCAGTTCAAAAAAGAACCCGCAAAAATGGTAGCGGCTGTAACGTTTGGAGGATGGGCTAACCAATCCAAAATAGAGCAACATAAAATAAAACTGATAGCGTTATTACAAAAGCAGCAAATTACGCATTCAAACCAATTTTATTTTCTGGGTTACAATGCTCCTTTTGAAACCTATAATCGTAGAAATGAGGTGATTGTTGTGTTAGATGATTTTTCTTTAAATTAAAAGATACAGAAGGAGTGAGCCCTATATTTGGGTTTAATTTTGGTAACGCATTTTAATTTTAGGTCTAAAATCTTATTTAATAAATTATAAGCCTACCCAAATGGATATGATTATCCAGAATTAATACCCTATATATTCCCGGATCTAAATCAAAATCAATAGAATGTTTACGACCGTTCTGCAACATAGATTTAGTGACCAATCTTCCTGTTAAGGTATATATTTGGAGTTCTGCATTTTGTGTGGGTTCTTGGGTGACTAACACAAATCGTCCCCGATTAGGATGAGGGATACATTGAAAATAAGGCATCGCAAAATCTGACACACCTAAACCCGTCAAACCATAACATGCCGATGTGTCAATGCATTGATTATCTGATATTTCCACGGCATATTGCCCACTATTAGCATAATCTAACGTTGCAGATACTTCGCCTGGAAGTTGTGAATAACCGTTAGAACAATCCAACCATTGAAAACTTCCAGAACTGCTTAAAGCTGTAAGTTTATATGGGGCCTCCTTAACTTGAGTATTTACTGTCCGAATTAAAACATCCATAGTTACAAAACTGTCGCATCCTTGCATATTCATCAAGGTATCATAATACATGCCAGAAGAAGTAACTAACTCTCCTGATGTAGGTAAAACGGTCTCTAAACAGGCATCTATTTTTATTACTTCTGTGGTAGGAATACGTATCGTTAGATGAATCGATAATACACTATCACATCCTTGTACATTAATCAATGTATCCGCATATACCCCGCTGGATGTATATACCTTACCCGACGGTGAAGTATAAAATAAACATGCACTTTCATCCATTTTATAAGCTGATTTTAACGATTCTACTGTCAAACGAACAATGCTATCACATCCACTACGATTGACGATTGTATCTGTCACTATATCTCCAGGTTTTAACCATTGAGTTTGGGTTAAATTTTGAATAGAATCACAGGTCTCAAGAGTAATACTCGAGTAGGTGGTTGGAATTATTTCTAGATCTAGTTGAAGAATACTATCACACCCCAAATGACTCATATACGTTTCAAAATATCTGCCGCTTTTAGTATACGTATTTCCTTGAGAAGATATATAAATATCGCACATCGAAGTATCCATAAAACTGGTATCTGCACCTACCTTAAGTTGCGTAGTGATAATACTGTCACATCCAAGATAATTAGGAATGATATCATAATATGTCCCTGATTTTCTGTAAATTTTACCTGTAATAGATGTCAAGCTATCACACACCCAATAGCTTTGGGTAGAGTTTGTATTGGACTTTATCTCAATATATTTACTATATGCTGAGTCACATCCCGTATAACTTACAAAATGTTTAGTAACTGAACTGGTTTTGGATATATACGTTTTTAAATCCCGATCATAATAGGGGCCACAATTGGAGGAAGAATCAGTATTGGTTATCGTATCTTGACCCAGCACTTTTCCCACGTGCCAATTGGAGTTGGATCCATTTAAAGTAAAATTGGTTAATGTTCCATTTTGTCTACTACTGGAATAATCAATTGCCCTATTTTTCCCAGTATTCGAACCTTGTGCAATCCCAGCGTCTAGTTTATAGTATCCAACTAAATGAGGAGTACTAAAACTACAAAATTCATCATTCCTATTTTGCTTAATTTGATTGACTGTCCGAGTAGTGTCCCATATTCTTACTTCATCAATACGACCACTCCAGCCTCTTGAAGCATAAACAGGATGATACCCTAAAGTGAGGGGTGTAGTTGATGAACCTCCAACACTAATTGTAGCAGATAATGAATCAGTCAAAGATCCGTCAATATACAACCGCATGTATGATCCATCATACGTAGCAGCCACATGATGCCACGTACTTGAGCTTAATACGGCTGCTGAAGAAAGTTCTAACCAAGAAGAATTGGTTCCAGAACCTATCCCGAAATTTAACTTACCTCCGGCTCCAGCTCTAAACATAAATCCACCATTATTTGAATTATTTTCCTTCATAATAATACTTCCATCATATATATTGGTTTTGAACTGGTCGGCATAAATCCAAGCCTCAATACTAAAAGCTTTATTCCCAACATTCAGCAAAGTGGAAGTCCCACAATTAACACCATCATCTGACCCATCAAAATGCAATGAATTTTGAGAAAATCCTAAAGTAAAGAATAACGTAAATTGAAAAAAGAGGAAAAAACGCATACACAAGTATATTCAATTATTGATCAATATGCAATAGGTAAGAAATCTACAATGCCTTTATATACCGCGAATTCGCCTAATTAAAATTGGAAAAAGTTGTTCTTTTTTTTCTGGTGGAGGACCACTCAACGTTTTGCTCAGTTGAATAACCCCATCTTTATCTTTTTCCAAAAGAAAACGAAAGAAAAAATCGTTGGGGCCATCTCCTTTCCCTGAAAAAGTACCAAATCGCAAGTCACTGAACTGCCATGAATCTTCCATGATATGAATGGTATAATATCCGTCCGAAAACCACTTTAGTGTCTGCATGGTAGGATTGTTTTTTGATGAAATAAGTTGATGATTTTTATCGATTTTAGAAAAAGTAATTCCTTTTGTATCAAGCATCGAATATTGAGCAACATAGTAATAATAAGTAGACTCTCCGGTATAATTCCACAAAATATTGGTCAATATGGTCGGATTAGAAATGCTTCGATGTATGGTAATATTCTGACGAATAGCAGCATTTTTAAAAAGGGTGTCTATATGATATTTATTCCATACTGTAAATACCAGATAAAAAGAACTTATTCCTATCCCCCAATAATTCCATAATCGTCTGTTTTTTTTATTTCTATCGATGCGAGATGCAGTAATAAGACAAACCAAAAATGGTAACGTATAAAAAGGGTCTACTACTGATATTGTACTCCAAGCTACGCGCATATCTGAAAAAGGGGCAAATAATTGAGTGCCATACATGGTAAAACAATCCAGCAAGGGATGCGTGATTAATGCCCAAAAAAATAACCACTGCCAATTGCGTATCGTAGCTTGAGGTGGCGACCAATTATCATTAAAATACCTTTTTTTAACATTCAAAAACACCCCGAAGACAACACTAGGAATTATCAACATCAAAGACCAATAAGTATCAGGGGAAAAACGAGTAATAACAAACTGAATAGCCGCAATTATCAAAACACCTGCCAGAGACTTTGATAAAATAGCCAGCCATCGATGAAAACTACTTTGATAAAGTTGGTAGGCCAACCATCCAAAAACAAACGCCCCCAAAATACAAAAAAGTATAGAATGACTAAAACCTCGATGAAAGGCAACATTATCAATGTTGGAAAGAAAAAGCCCCCCCAATACATCCAAGTCGGGTATTGTGCCGCCAACCGCTCCCCAGACCATGGCTCTATTCCCAATTTTCTTTCCTAAAACTACCTCTCCAACAGCAGCTCCTAGTACAATTTGAGTTAATGAATCCATGTATTTATGACTGCTAATCTAAACCATTAGGTATACTCTAACCTATTTTTTTAAAAATATTGCTATATTTATGAATTAAAAATTATATTTTGATATCATACTCACTCATTGTATTAACCGGCCTGGCTAGTTTATGCTCACTAATTTCCGCTTACGGAACCATTAAAAATTCTAAAGCAGGCCTATTTAGGGGTTTTTATTTTGTCTTTTTAGATTTTATCTTCGTTGAATAGATTAACATGAAGGTCAAATTATCTTTTTGGGTGTGTTGCATTACATTATGGAACTTTACCGCTACTGCTGCACTCACTATCCCTACCCAAGTATCACCAACAGATCAAGCCACAAATCAGCCTACAGGAGTTCAATTAAACCTAAAGAATAGCAATGGAACTACCTATGCTTTTGAGTATTCCACAACATTGTCTATGTCTAACCCAGTTAGAATTGAAGTAAAAAAGGGTTCTTTTAATACACGGCAATGGATTTACAAACTTCAACAGAATACCACCTATTATTGGAGAGCTAAAGCAATTTCAAATTCTGATTCTTCAAATTGGACTTCCATTTGGTCGTTTACCACGAGCAATACAATACAAAGATATCACCCTTCTTCAACGGGGGCAACACTAAACTACTCTAAAATATACCTCTCCTGTTTTAGAACTGCACCTTATGATACATTCGAATTACAATTAGACACCACCCCTTTATTCAACTCAACTATCAATAGACATATATCTATTCCCGATACATTTAAGTCCTTTTATATTGAAAGTTTTCAAGAAAATTTAAGGTATGGAAGTCACTACTATTGGAGATTTCGTGGTATTCATAACAAAGACTCAAGCTCGTGGTCCGATTCTGGGGATTTTATGATCTATGATTCTATTGTACCCAAATATCCAACAGCCTCAGTAAAAGAGGATGTAGAAGTTCAATTTGATTGGCAAAGCGGAAGTATCTATGAGGCCTTTCAAGTTCAGTTAGATACTTCACCTTTTTTTAACTCCATTGCACTAATCGATACCTTGAGTATAGATGGCACTAGAAAATTTGATTCTAATCCATTTAAAGTGGGTCAATTGATGTACGAAACCCATTATTATTACAGAGTAAGGGCATTTAACGCTGCAGATACAACCTATTGGTCACAAAGTGAATTCACAACCAATGGTTTTGCCCCTAATTTTACATTTTCAGACCAATATGTAGATCCAATCGCAGATTTGCGTGTTTACCGAACCATTGAGGGTTCTGAAGGTTATGAGTTTCAAATTGACTTAAATAATACGTTTGATAGCGAGGACTTCCGATCCCTTCATTCCTCAGATGGTAATATCACCTTAGATACCCTAAATTTTGGGGGCATATACCATGTCCGATCTAGGCCATATCATGCAAAAGATACTGGAGATTGGTCAAAAACAAGAACCATAAGTGTTCTTCAGTTTCCAACAACATACTATCCTTACAACAATTGGATGGATATTAACATTACAGATTCACTCATTTTTAGTACAAGAAGAGGCATTGATGGTTTTCAAATTCAAATCTCTGAATCTATTGATTTTAACTCCGAGTTATTTTTAGACTCTACGTTGTATGGGTTACCTATTTTTGATGACCCTGCTGTAAAAACTAGACTTTTTAAATTCAATCAAGATTACTACTGGCGAATGCGTTGTTGGCACAAAGCTGATACTTCCATATGGAGCACCTCCAAAAAATTTACGACTCAAGTTTCTCCTAAATTGATCAAGCCATACAACAGTGACTTCCTTGGAACAAATACAACAACCCTTCTTGAATGGGAGAGAGTTAAAGGAGCTGTCACCTATCATTTAATGGTTGATACATCTACTGACTTCTCTTCTAAAAATAAAATAGATACCCTCATTTCACTCACTAATACCTTTGCGCTTACAGAACTTTATTTTGGCAAATTATACTATTGGAAACTGAAAGCTATAGGAATACAAGACACATCAGATTGGAGTGAAACTTGGCAGTTTAAAATTTTCACTCCTCGTCTAACCTACCCGTCTAATAATATCAAAAATCTGACATTAACTAGTTTGGATTGGGCTTCTATACAAGGAACTTCTGGATATATTTTAGAAATAGACTCCACACTAAATTTTTCTAATCCATGGCAGATTCAACAACAGGATTCAAATTCTTTCTTTCATTATTTTTTAGAAACACCCTCTATCATTACATTTAACACCCAATATTTTTGGCGAGTTAAGCTATTTCATAATAAAGACACCTCATCGTGGAGTCATGTTTGGAACTTTACAACTAAACCCAGAAGATCACCTACACTTATAGCCCCTAAAAATTTATCTGAAGATGTCCCTGTAATTGCCACACTATCTTGGAATAAATATTCTGGTGCGGCTAGTTATACCTTGGCATACAGTACAAAACAAGATTTTACAAATGCAATAAAAGTTAGTGTTTCAGGTAATGCAAAAACGTTGGCTCTCAAAGAAAAAACAACCTATTACTGGAGAGTTATCGGCAAAAACTCCTCCAATCAAGAATTTTATGATTGGAGTGAAACATGGCAGTTTACCACTGACGAAGGACTCCCAGCCCCTCAATTGGTCTCGCCCCAAAATATGATCAACAATCTAAATACAGATGTAACTTTAAATTGGGAAAAAACATCGGGTGCTACAAGTTATACCATAGAGCTTTCAAATTCACCTGACTTTATTGGAGTATTTAAGAGAACTTCAAATACAAACTCATATACCTATTCTGATTTGAATCACAATACATTATATTATTGGAGAGTAAAGACAACTGCAGGGAGTATATCTAGTCCATGGAGTGAGGAATGGCAATTTACTACTGAAAAAGATAGATCTAAAATCGTGCAAGCCACATATAATCCTCCTTTAATAAATCCGATACCTGCAAACTCATCGATAACAATAGATTGTAAAAACTCTAACTATAAACCCTTTCATATTTGTAATAATTGGGGGGCCGTCGTTTTTGAATTTTCATCAGCAGATACCAAAACTATCCACAATCTTGATATAACAGAATGGCCGGCTGGCATATATTACCTTCGATTATCAAATGGCAGTAAGAATACCTACAAAAAAATACTCATTCATTAATCGGTCGATGAAAGTGCAAAACAAATATATTTGCCTTTCATGCTTGTAAAGACTTATGGAAGTGCCGTTTATGGTATATCAGCTCAACTCATTACCGTAGAAGTAAATGTAGGCCAAGGTGCTAAAACTCAAATTATAGGATTACCAGACAATGCTGTGAAAGAGAGTCAACCTCGTGTAAATGCAGCTATGAAAAATTGCGGATACACTTACCCTCGTAAAGGTGTAATTATCAATATGGCTCCTGCTGATATTCGAAAAGAAGGATCTTCCTATGACCTAACTATTGCCTTAGGCGTGATGGCTGCTGGCGAACTGATCAATCCCATCGGATTGGATGATGTTATCATCATGGGTGAACTTAGCTTAGATGGAAGCATTTTACCCATCAAAGGGGCGTTACCCATAGCTATTCAAGCCCAAAAAGATGGATTTAAACGATTGATTTTGCCTGTCGAGAATGCACGCGAAGCGGCGATTGTCAAAGATCTAGAAGTATATGGAATGCATACCCTCAAAGAAGTGGTCAACCTTCTGGAGGGTAGCGCAACAATAGAACGAACTATCGTCAATCCTAGGGATGATTTTGCAGACGGAATCCAACAATTAGCCTATAATTTTAGTGATGTAAAAGGACAAGAAAATATAAAACGTGCCATGGAAATTGCTGCAGCAGGTGGTCATAATATAATACTAATAGGGCCTCCAGGAGCAGGAAAAACCATGTTAGCCAAACGCTTGAATACTATACTACCCCCTATGAATTTGCATGAAGCACTTGAAACTACCAAAATTCATTCTGTTGCAGGTAGATTAGGGTCTAATGCATCACTCATGGCAAAACGTCCCTTCCGAAGTCCACACCACACCATAAGCGATGTAGCCCTAGTAGGAGGAGGAAATCATCCTCAACCGGGTGAAATTAGTTTGGCACATAACGGCGTGCTATTTTTAGATGAATTACCCGAGTTTAAAAGAACCGTTCTTGAGGTGTTAAGACAACCCCTTGAGGAAAGAAGAGTTACCATATCTAGAGCAAAATTTTCTGTTGATTACCCTTGTAGTATGATGCTTGTTGCAAGTATGAATCCGTGTCCTTGCGGTTACTTTAATCATCCAGAAAAAGAGTGTGTATGTGCTCCTGGCGTTGTTCAAAAATACCTCAGTAAAATAAGTGGCCCTTTATTAGATAGAATAGATATACATATTGAAGTTACACCCGTGAATTTTGATGAGCTGAATTCAACAAATACCAAACCAGAAGAAAAAAGCGAATTCATCATAGAACGTGTTATCAAAACAAGAGACATCCAAAATAAACGATTTAAAGATCTCCCAATCTACAGTAATGCTCAAATGGAAAGTAACTTAATTAGAAAATACTGTCAAATAGATCACGCAGGCACCCTATTATTGAAAAATGCTATGACAAAATTAAATTTAAGTGCAAGAGCCTATGATCGAATTTTAAAAGTAAGTAGAACAATAGCAGATCTTGATGATAGTGAAGCGATAACAATTGTTCATCTTGCTGAAGCTATTCATTACAGGAGTTTGGATAGAGAGGCCTGGGGAGGCTAAATGACATCAATACTTCATAACTATAATTGAATTTACATTGTACTTTCGCACCATGAAATTATTTACAACTCACGTATGTATGGTCAAGGATATTGGAGTTCATGGAAATCTTTTTGGAGGTATAATGATGGCTTGGATTGATGAAGCTGCAAGTGCTATGGCTGTTAGTACATGTCACACTCCCAATATGGTTACCGTAAAAGTGGATGAACTTATTTTTAAGAAAAAAGTCAAAGAAGGTTTCTTGATTCGAATTTACGGAGAAGTTGCCAAAATGGGTAACACCTCCATTACTTTTAAAATTGAAGCACGTAAGGTAAGTGTATATACTGGTGAAGAGGATGTATTAGTAACGACCAATACGACATTTGTTCGAATTGATGAAGAAGGTAAACCTACACCTATCCCTACTATTGTCAAAGAACGGTTCAGAGACAAACAAATTTAAATACTTCATTTACCTTTTTTAACGTTATAGGATTAAGTAAAAAAGATAAATCCTATGCCTGTAAAAACCCACCGTAAAAATCTTGATCGTTTTATACTCTTTGAATTAGGAATAATTTTCGCATTACTTTTTGTTAATTATGCCTTAAATATTAGTTACGGAGAGCCTACTACTTCATTCTATAATGATGAAAATGTCTTAGACGAAACTCCATTTCAATTGGTAATGGAAGAAGATAAACCCATTCCAAAACAAAAAGAAGAATCAAAACCCAAAAAGCAGGATAATATACAAGCCGCTCATATATTTAATCCCCAATCCCTTGTGCTTCAAATCGATGATCTTTTTAAATTACAAACAAAGCCATCAAAATCCAGTTTACCTCAGATTAAAAATATCGCTCCAATTGTTGTAACCCCTCGATTAGACACTACCACCATTGTAAGAGATTGGGCAGACATTATGCCTGAATTTCCCGGGGGTGATGAAGCCCTTAACGCCTACATCATTGATCAATTCACCATTCCTGATATTATATATGAAGTTGCAAATACCGTAGAAGTAGTTGTAGAATTTATTGTCAATGAACAAGGAGAAATTGAAAATATTAAGATATTACAATGCTCCAAACCTGGACTTGGAATTGAGGAAGAAACACAACACATCTATAAAAATATGCCGAAGTGGTTTCCTGGTAAAAGCAATGGAAGACCTGCAAAAGTGCGCATGAAACAACCCATAAAAATAAATATTCAGTGAAGTAAGGGTATATTTAGCTAAAAGCATTAAACACCACCCAACTTCCAAGATATGCTAGAAGTGTCATATACACAAATTGAATAAAAGGCCATTTCCATGATTTTGTTTCCTTGTAAACTACCGCAAGTGTGCTCATACATTGCATAGCGAAAGCATAAAAAACCATTAGAGATAGAATTACTGCTAAAGTATAAATTGGTTGACCTAAATCATCTAAATCAGCATTCATCTTCTGTCTTAACTGATTAAAATTTTCTTCATCACCAACGCTATAGATCGTACTCATTGTTCCTACAAAAACTTCTCTAGCAGCAAATGAGGTAATTAGAGCTATTCCAATTTTCCAATTGAAACCAATAGGGGTAATTGCGGGTTCAATTGCTTTCCCAAAATAACCCGCATAACTCTGCTCTAATTTGGGGGCTTCTTGCAGACTAAATGTTTCGTTAGGCTTTGGACCATAACTCGCAAAAAACCAAAGAAAAATAGAAATAATTAATATGATTTTACCTGCCTCGGTAACAAAACTCTTTGACTTTTGCCAGCAATTCATCCAAATATTACCCCATCGCGGAGCATGATAAACTGGTAATTCCATAATGAAATACGAGGGGATATTATACCGGATAAACCATTTAAAAACAAGTGCAGCTAAAAGTGCTGCAACCGTACCTAACACATACATGGCTAACATGACAAGAGCTTGCAAACTAATAATACCCAACACAGGGGTATTCGGTATAGCCATAGAAATAAGCAAAGTATATACGGGGAGTCGAGCCGAACAGCTCATCAATGGAGTAACCATAATCGTAATTAGACGATCTTTCCAGTTTTCCATATTTCGAGTACTCATTATAGCGGGAATAGCACATGCTGCACCGCTCAATAAGGGAACTACTGATTTGCCACTCAAACCCAATCCTCGCAACATTTTGTCCATGATAAAACTTACACGAGCCATATATCCTGTATCCTCAAGCAAACTCATAAAGAAAAATAAAATTGCAATTTGAGGAACAAAGACAACGACTCCAGCAATGCCAGCAACTAAGCCATTGATAATTAATTTTTTGAGCCAGCCTGCCGGTAAAAACTCCGCCAAAGATTCTCCTAAAATACCAAACCCATTCTCTATCCAATCCATTGGATAGGAAGCAAGCGTAAAAACACTCTGAAAGATGCAAAGAAGAACTACTAAAAATAAAAAATATCCAATGATAGGATGTGTAGCATAAGCATCAATTTTACTCGAGATTAATTCTCTTTTTGTCTTAATTGTGGTTGTTTTATTTAACAATTTAGCAATTGAATCAAAGTGTGATTCATGAGTATGGTCATTTTCTGATCCAAATGCATAATGTGGGACGAACTGATCTTCGAAAAGTGCACTTTTAAGAGCTTGTGTACCTTCACCTGTACGTGCATTAATCTTGAATATTCGAATTCCAAGCTCTTTTTCAAGACGTTCTACATCAATTTCAAAACCTTTAAAATCAGCAATATCCATCATATTTAATGCCAATATCATAGGGGTACCTTGTTGCGCTAATTGACTAAAATAAAAAAGATTTCGCTTTAAATTTGATGCATCAGCGATATACAAGATCGTGTCTGGAGGTGGATCTTGAAAAAATACTTTAATAGCCTCCTTTTCATCCAAGCTTTTTGGATTGAAGGAATAAGTGCCAGGTGTATCTATAAGCTCAATTTTTCTTGAGCCTAGGGTAACTGTACCTGTTTTATTTTCAATAGTTGTCCCAGGAACGTTTGTGATTTTTTGTTTTAATTTGGTTAAAATATTAAATAATGAGGACTTTCCACAATTTGGATTTCCTACCAAGACTATTTTTGATTGATACTCCATTTTAGCTATTGAATAGAGAATCAAGTGGGTTTACATGTATGCTATAAGCTTCATTTCTACGCATACTCAACGTATATTCTTCTAATTCGTAGGCAATGGGATCTCCAAAAGGTGCTTTCATTATAGGCTTTACCAATACACCTGGGATACATCCCATTTCTTGTAATTTTTCTTTGTAAGGGGAATCCTCAATAGAAGAAATTCTTGCAATGTTTCCTAGTGGTAAATCTGATAGTCTCAAAACAAGCTACAAAGATGTATTTTTATTTGGATTAATTAAACATAAGGTATTGGTATCACCATTTTAACAAAGCAATAACCTTCTCTTTTATTCTACTTTTTGCCATAAAATTAGCTTCCAAATCAGCATTAAATGGAATAGGCGTATCTAAACTACAAACACGTGTAATTGGAGCATCTAAATCTGTAAAGCAATATTCACTTATCCAAGCTGCTATTTCTCCACCAATACCTCCTTGCTCTGTATCCTCATGGACGATCATCACTTTACCGGTAACTTTTACAGCATCAGCTACCGCATTTTTATCCCATGGAACCAAGGTACGTAAATCCAATAAAGTAGCTTTTAAGGCTAATTCTTCCGTCACTTCTTTACACCAATGCACCCCCATTCCATAACTAATAAACAGTATATCATCTCCCCACGAATCTACTTTTGCCTTCCCTATTTCAATGATGTAAGACTGAATTGGTACTTCTTCCTTTACGGATCGATATAGCCCCTTGTGCTCAAAAAATAAAACTGGATTGGGATCTTCAAAAGCGGCTAATAATAGCCCCTTAGCATCAATAGGCGTACTTGGATATACTATTTTTAAACCGGGAATATGAAAAAACCAAGCTTCATTGCTTTGACTATGAAATGGCCCTGCAGCTGAACCACCACCTGTCGGTAATCGGATGACTACATCACTATTTTGACCCCAACGGTAAAACGTTTTAGCTAAATTATTGGCAATTTGATTAAAACCACAACTTACAAAATCAGCGAATTGCATTTCTACCATTGATTTCTTCCCTACAATACTTAAACCTAGTGCAGCCCCCAATGGTGCAGCTTCACTGATGGGTGTGTTTCGTACACGTTGGGCTCCAAATTCTTTTATAAATCCATCCGTTATTTTAAAAACTCCACCATAATCACCAATGTCTTGACCCATTAAAATTAAGTTAGGGTAAGTATTCATAGCTATTTTTAATCCATCCTGAATGGCATCAATAAAACGAAGTTCTTTCGTATCTTCAGTGGGTAAACTATTTTTAGATACGTGATCCATAAAAACATCATTGATCTCATCACTGGTATTGACCACTAATTGCTCTTTATCATTAAAAACAGCAACCGCTTCCACTATTTCTTGTGCTATTGCTTCCTTAATAGATATCAACTGCTCCGCTAACAGTATATGAGTATTCGTTAAATATTCTTCATACAACTTCACAGGATCTTTTTGAGCCCATTGTGCCATCAATTCGTAAGGAACATATTTTGTACCACTCGCTTCCTCGTGACCCCGCATTCTGAAGGTCTTACATTCAAGCAAAAATGGTCGTGGATTTTTTCTTAAATCATTAGCTATAGATGTAACTTCATGATATACTTCAAGGATGTTATTCCCATCTATACTTTTACTTTCAATACCATAACCAATACCTTTATCCGCTATATGTTTACATTTAAACTGATCTTTACTTGGAGTACTCAAGCCATATCCATTGTGTTCTACTAAAAAAATTACAGGCAAGTCCCACACTGCAGCTAAATTGACAGCCTCGTGGAATTCACCTTCACTTGTGCCCCCATCGCCACTGAAAGCAAGGGATACTTTGTTGGCATTATCTAATGTGTGAGCCAAAGCAACACCATCTGCCACACTTAACATGGAACCCAAATGCGAAATCATCCCAATTATATGAAAGTCTAAAGTACCAAAATGAAATGATCGATCTCGGCCTTTCGTAAAACCCTGGGGTGATCCTTTCCATTGATAAAATAACTTTTTCAGTGGAATGTTTCGAGTGGTGAACACTCCCAAATTTCGATGCAAAGGGAAGATATATTCATCTGCTGCCAATGCCATTGTTGCTCCTACAGAAATAGCCTCCTGACCTATCCCACTAAACCATTTACTGATTTGACCTTGACGTAGCAATTTGAGCATTTTATCTTCAATCATTCGTGGTTTGATTAAAGCAGAATACAAAGCTAAATGCTCCGTAGAGGTATAATTATCCCATTTTTTAAAGTCCACTTCTACGAAATAAATACAATTATTGTAAGCTATCGAAAGTTTACAAAGCTATTTTTGTTAAGTGCTTCTATTAGTAGACAATTACGACTCTTTTACTTTCAACTTATACGACTACTTTTTAAAATGTGGTGTAGCTGTTGAAGTGGTTCGAAATGATTGTATTGATATAGACACCATCGACGAAAAGTATCAAGGTATTGTTTTTTCACCCGGTCCTGGAAAACCCACTAATGCAGGTAAAATGATGGATATTATAGAAAAATACTATCAAAAAATTCCTTTATTCGGTGTATGTTTGGGGATGCAGGCGATCGGAGAGTTTTTTGGTGGTCAGCTTATCCAATCCAATTATCCCATGCATGGTAAGGTGAGTGAACTTACATACGATGCAAAACACTCCATGTTCGCTAACATCACACCTCCACTAAAAGTAGGTCGATATCACTCTCTGGTTCTAGATCAATTAGAAAATGCCCCCCTTTCTATAATTGCAACAACAGATATACATGAACCCATGGCTATCGTACATGACACCCTTCCTATTTGGGGAGTGCAGTTTCACCCTGAATCCATACTAACAGATCAGGGAATTCAAATCATAAATAATTGGTTATCTTGCCACTTATTAAACTAGAAAACGAAACATAATTTAAAATATGATTGCAATAAACTGTTCAAGCAATATTCCGAAAATTAATGATAAAATGTCACCCGCAAAATGCTTAGACATTATGATTGAAGAGGAATGTTTTGAGCTACCTGTTTTTCGGGATAATCAAATCTATGGAACTATTCAAATGGAAGATTGCATGCATACTATAGAGCCAACGATTGAAACATTAATCATTCCAAGATTTGTTAGTATTTACTATCAAGCTCATATTTTTGAGGTACTTCAAGTTTTTAAGTCTTCTCCAAGAAGTGTATGTGCCGTTTTGGGAGATGATTTAAAATGGATGGGTATAATTACCAAACAACGACTATCCGATATGCTTTCTCAATCTCTCACTATTGAACAAAACGGTGCACTGCTGATTCTTGAAATGTCATCTTTACATTATTCGAGTTATGAAATATCCCGAATTGTTGAAGGAGAAGGATCTAAAGTATTAGGATTTTGGCTTCATAAAAATCAAGACTCTGCTCGAATACGTGTTTCCATAAAATTAAATACATCTAATGTTGAACGCATCGTCAATGGATTTGATCGATTTGGGTACGATATTATTTCCATATTTGGTGATGAAGATTACAATGAAAATGTAAAACGTAAATTTCAATCATTTATGAAATACTTGGATGATTAAATACACTATTATTGGGATTTTCGTTTGCCTATCACTCCTGTCAAAAGCACAACAAATATGGCCTCTAAACATTATAGAGATCACTGGAAACGAAATAACTAAAGCTTCTGTTATACAACGTGAATTATTAGTTTACTCTGATTCTATATATGACTTTGAAAGCGTAGAGTTTCAGCAATTACTTCGGCAGTCTGAACAAAGAATAACTAATCTTAATTTATTCAATAGTGTAACAATAGAAGGATATATAGATAGTACCCAATTTTATGAAGTTTGTATTGTACTGCATATTCATGTAATTGAAAAATGGTATCATTGGCCTATTCCCTTTTTGGAATTTAGTGACCGTAATTTTAATGTCTGGGGAAATTTATCATTTGACCCTGCCCGAACAAATTATGGACTTTATCTTTTCAACTACAATCTTTGGGGTAAAAATCATACGCTGAAAACTAAACTTAAAACAGGTTACAACAAAAAACTTGGTATAGAATACCGCATTCCCTTTTTATCTTCATCTACTGGATGGGGCATAAAAGCCTCTTTTGATTATTCCTCACAAAATGAAGTATGGCACACTACGACCAATGATAGCTTGCAATTTTATAAAAATGGTCAAACTAATTTGATAAAAAATACAACCGCATATATAGCGTTGAGTAAACGAGTAAGTCCCTTTGCTCGAATTTTTTTTACTCCTCATTTTAGAAACGATCAACTGAATGCAGCCTTACCATCATCAGATTTCTTGGTTCACAATGAATCGTATCAGAATACCTATGGTTTTCAATTTGCCATTGAACAGGATAAGCGAAATAATATTTTTTTTCCTACCCAAGGTAGTTTTTCAAGAGCTAGCCTAACCGGGTTGGTATGGGAAAACATACGTGCTGATTACAATGCCCGTTTGACTGTAAAAACACAAAAATTCACCCAACATACCCCTGTCCTATATTCTGCATTGTCATTTTATTCTCAAGTAAATACCAATAAAAATCCCCCCTACTCTCAACGAAAAATACTGGGTTATGATGAAATCATTCGTGGATTTGAACATTATGTTGTTGATGGGACTGCTGGTTGGAAGGCTAATGCTGCCATCCGATTTCATGGTGTGAATAAGCATATAAAATTGCCTTTTGTTCCCTTCAAAAACTACCAAACGCTACCCGTAAATATCTATTGGGAATTGTATACCGATGCTGGCTATGTTCAATATGCTAATCCAGATCCAAGCAATCGGTTGGTTAATCGCTTTTTGTACGCTGGGGGAATAGGTTTAAATACCCTTTTTTACAACGATCGGATGGTAAGATTTGAATATAGTTTGAATAGTTTACAAGAACATGGTTTCTTTGTACACTTCAATAAAGCCATTTAGATGAAAGTAGCATTATATGGAAGGGGCATAAAATATCCCAACTTCAAAGCGTTTTATTCTCGCTTGATATGGGTACTAGATACCCATGAAGTGGCATTTGAACTTGTAGAATCTTACGGTATTTTTTTAAAAGAAAAATATGGCATTACTCATACAATATGCAATCATGACCAACTCCGATTAAAGAACTTTGATTGCTTAATTAGTTTGGGTGGTGATGGGACAGCGTTGGATACATTGTCTTTAGTTCGTGATAGTGGATTGCCTGTCATGAGTATCAATTTAGGTAGACTCGGATTTCTTGCCAACATAACCATGGATGAAATTGAGGCTGCTGTACAAGCATTAAAAAATGGGCAGACAACACTAGAAAAAAGGACCATTATTCACGTAGAATCTGACATAGATGAAATCAATGCTTTCCCCTATGCGCTCAATGATTTTGTGATTCAAAAAAGAGATACATCAGCTATGATAACCTTGAAGACGAATCTAAACGGTTCGTATTTGAATACCTATTGGGCCGATGGATTAATTGTAGCGACACCAACAGGGTCATCTGGGTATAGCCTAAGTTGTGGCGGACCATTTATATTTCCTGGATCCAAGTCTTTTGCTATAACACCCATAGCCGCTCATAATTTGACTATTAGACCTGTTGTGATTCCCGATCATTCTGTCCTAGAAATTGACACTAGCGGACGAGCAAAGAAAGTGCTGGTTACTCTTGATTCTAGATCTTTTGTCGTGCCATCTGATTCGAAGCTCACCATCAGACGAGCTTCATTTGAGTTTTCGATGCTACAGTTACAAGGCACAAACTATATGGATACCATTCGCAATAAATTGCTCTGGGGTGCCGATCGTAGGGATGAATAGTTGTCTAATAATGTAACTTACTGATGAATTAATTCTGCACCACAATCTACCATTTTCTAGTTGGTGGTATCGTTATTTTCTACTCCGCTAAAACATTCGTAATAACTCCATATTTCATTTAAAAAAATAGCTGTTTTTATGACTTTATAGCAGATTAACATAAATATAGAATGATAAAATTGAATACTTACTCTTTATTTGCATTAACAACAAGTTGTGTTCAATATCTAAGACTATGAAACTAGACAAAATAGACATATCAAACTACAGAAGTATTGAAAGCCTTGAACTTGATGTTAAAGCCGTAAATGGAAGTCACACATTTGCACTTTTAGGTATAAATGAATCAGGAAAAAGTAGTTTTCTTCAAGCTCTATCATTAGTCGAGTCTGGTCAAATTAATCACCCTCTCGATTACTTCAATCAAAAGGAAGAAGTGTATGTACAATTAAGCTACACTAATATTCAGAAGGTCAATTTGATATGGACACATTCTTAGAGCAGAATAAAAAATTGATAGAGTTAATAAAATAAAAACTACCGCCAACAATGGGTATAAAACATAGGGCGGACAGTGGCTTCCGCAACTTTTGGGTTCTTAGCAAACTTTGTCTCGGTGGACAGGTACGCAGCTCCGATATGCCCTACGTTTCATACCCGAGCCGTTGTGCAACATTAAATAGCACACTTCAATAATTAAGAATTTAAGGCTATACTTAATTAACAACCTCTCTTATTTAATAATTTTGTGATTTTCTTAATTAAGAAGTATCTTTGTTTAAGCTTATACTTAAATAAAAATGAAAACATTCAAATCTGGTAATTATATAAACCAAGGAACTTATAAAAGCTTTCAACCCAATAAAATAAATCAACAATGGGTTATTGACGATATGGAAGTATTAAACCTTTTAAGTCAAGCAGACAGACAACTTGGAAGACTCGATATGTATTCTGAATACATTCCAAATATCGATTTATTTATCAGTATGCACGTTTTAAAAGAGGCAACGCAATCAAGTAAAATTGAAGGAACAAAAACAAACATAGAAGATGCTTTATTAGATAAAGAAGATGTAAATGATGAAAAAAGAGATGATTGGGAAGAAGTACATAATTATATCGAAGCATTAAATTCTGCTATTAAAAGTTTAGAAAAACTACCTTTTTCCTCTAGGTTAATAAGAGAAACTCATAAAATACTACTAAAAGGAGTAAGAGGAAAACATAAACTTCCTGGAGAGTTTAGGAGAAGCCAAAACTGGATAGGAGGAGCTAGTATTAATGACGCTACATTCATTCCACCTATTCACACAAGTGTTAATGATTATATGGGCGATTTAGAAAATTTTGCTCACAATATTGAATCATTTTTCCCCGACTTGCTTAAAATTGCATTAATACATTATCAATTTGAAACAATTCATCCCTTTTTGGATGGTAATGGAAGAGTTGGCAGATTAATGATTACCTTGTATTTGGTTGAGAAAGGGATATTAAAAAAACCTATCCTTTATCTCTCTGATTTTTTCGAAAGAAACAGAATGCTATATTATGACAACCTAACAAAAGTTAGGGAAAAAAGTGACTTAAGTCAATGGTTCAAATTCTTTTTAGTTGGAGTAATAGAAACTGCAAAAAACGGAATAAATACATTTGATAGTATTTTAAAACTACAAAAAGAAGTTGAAGCTAAACTACAAACATTAGGAAGTCGCTCGTATAATGCTCAATTGATTTTAAACCATCTATATCAGCGACCAATTATAGATGCCCAAAAAGTTAAAGACTTGACAGGTTTATCCTCACCTTCTGTTTATAAATTAATTGAAGAGCTAGAAAAGCTAGAAGTATTAACTGAAATAACCGGTGCAAAAAGAGGAAAAATTTATTTATTTAGAGAATACACAAAGTTATTTAAATAAAAACGTTGCCCAACAATGGCTATAAGTAATAGCTTGTTCTCACCTATTTCTGAAAATCCTCGAGGATTTTCAGCTTGGTGTGTACTTGCAAAGGTTATTGCCAATCCACGCAACTACTCATATCCGAGACCGTCACGCTATACCCAAAACACTTATAATGTACCACGCAATTCCTGTTCTCGTTCGATGGCTTCGAATAGAGCTTTAAAGTTTCCTTTACCAAAAGAAGTCGCCCCTTTACGCTGAATGATTTCAAAGAAAAGTGTAGGCCTAGGTTCGATGGGTTTTGTAAATATTTGAAGTAAATAGCCTTCATCGTCACGATCTACCAATATACCCAATTCCCTTAATGGTGCAATATCTTCATCAATTTCACCCACTCGATCTAATACCACATCATAATAGGTATCTGGCACACGTAAAAATTCTATTCCACGAGACACCAACTCCCGCACAGTTTTTATAATATCATTAGTTGCTACGGCAATATGTTGTACCCCGGGTCCTTCATAAAAATCGAGATATTCCTCTATTTGAGATTTCTTTTTACCGTCAGCTGGTTCATTGATTGGAAATTTAATTCTACCGTTTCCATTGCTCATTACTTTACTCATGAGAGCTGTATAATCCGTAGATATATCTTTATCATCAAAAGAAACTATTTGAGCAAAACCAAGTACATCTTTATAAAAATTCACCCACGTATTCATTTCACCTAACTCCACGTTACCTACCATATGATCAATATACAATAATCCAGTGGGGATTGGCTTATAGGCTGTTTCCCAAGCTGTATATCCTGGCAAGAAAATCCCATTGTAATGATTACGTTCAACAAAAATATGTACGGTCTCTCCATAGGTATATATACCTGAACGAATGACATAGCCGTCCGCATCTTCTTCTTTGGTTGGTGTCATATAATGTTTCGCACCTCGACTGATCGCCTCATCATAGGCGATTTGTGCATCAGGCACCCAAAGTGCTACTACTTTTACTCCATCACCATGGGCTTCAATATGTTGACCAATGGTGGTCCCACTTTTCAGTGGAGATGTGAGTACAAGCCTGATTTTATCTTGGTATAAAACATAACTCTCCCTGTCCTTTAGTCCTGTTTCCAATCCAGCATAAGCCAGTTCTTGAAATCCAAAAGCAGTTTTATAGAAATGGGCTGCTTGCTTGCTATTGCTGACATATATTTCTACATAATCCGTCCCTAACAAGGGCATAAAGTCCTGAGCTTCGTCGTATACTTTGGGAAGTGTTAATCTATTAATACTCATATAAATTGAGTACAAATGTATACTAATGACGCTTATAAAATCAAGTCTGGCAGTACTATTCGCTTTGTTTAGTTTCTTACCAAACAGTTAAAAGTCCATCCAATAAAAGTATTTGTTAAAAAAATAAACCAAAATGTATATTTCAATATCAACAATAAGCATCGATACCTAAATAATCTTTTGTTTTAATGAGAGAATATATTAAGCGTTGATCAATCATAAAATGAAGATTCATTTCTTTTCCAATTTTCTAGAAAATTTAATTCGTGTGTATTGAGCATTCCGTTTATTGCGTATTATTCAATAAAAGCCCCCTCCTACAAAAAGTATCCCCTATTTTTTGTATTCAGGAGCTCTTGAATATGAAAACTCTGAAAGCTATAGAAAACTTCCAACTGCAAATAGAATACATATTATTAATTTAACGTTCGGTTGAAATATGATTTTGGTCATAAATTCATATGATTTTTATACAAAAAATGGAAATTATACCTTGAAATAAAAATAGTAGGCATACCAATCTTTGATCATGTATCTTTGTTGAGTTTTAACTTGTATGCTTTATTTCATCACACATCTCTGTAATCCGGATGCCCCTTGGGTAACCTTTGTGCATGGTGCTGGAGGAAGCAGCAGCATTTGGTACAAACAAATACGAGCCTTTAAACCCCAGTATAATGTATTGCTCATTGATCTCCGAGGACACGGAAAATCTAAAAAACCCATTTACGAACAACTGAAATCGTATTCTTTTAAAAATATAGGTAATGAGGTGATTGAAGTATTGGATCATCTCAAAATAACATCTACCCATTGGATAGGTATATCCTTGGGTACGATCATTATTCGGGAACTCGCCGAACGATTTCCTGAACGTACCAAAAGTATGATATTGGGTGGAGCCATTATGAAAATAAATCTCAGGGGACAAGTCCTCATGAAACTAGGGGTAATATTTAAATCTGTTGTTCCGTACTTGATGTTATACCGATTTTTTGCTCATGTAATTATGCCCAAAAAATCACACCAAGAAAGTCGAAACTTATTCATTAACGAAGCTAAAAAGCTCTATCAAAAGGAGTTTCAACGGTGGTTTACGCTTGTTGCTGAGGTAAATCCACTACTTCGATTGTTTAGAATCAATGATTTACCCATCCCCACGCTATATATTATGGGCTCACAAGATCACATGTTTTTACCTCCTATTCAAAAATTAGTGTCCCATCATGTCCATGCATCATTGGAAGTTATTCCTAGATGTGGCCATGTAGTAAATGTTGAACAACCTATGCTATTTAATCAAACTAGTCTTCAATTTTTACAACGCTTTGACTAATCCATCGCTCTACCTTGTTCCCAACTTTATTGGTGAATTTTCCAAGGATTATTTACCCCCACGTACAATAGAAAAAATCTATACCATCCGTCACTTTATAGTAGAGCGCGAAAAAACAGCTCGTGCTTTTTTAAAAGCCATTGGACACCCCACTCCACAAGATGAGTTTGTTTGTATTGAACTGAACAAACATGACAATTACTCGGGATTTAAACTATTTTTTGATCAATACATTAACGATTTCCAAATTGGCGTTTTGTCTGAAGCTGGTTTGCCTGCTATAGCAGATCCAGGCCATGAAGTAGTTCGTTATGCCCACGCAAAGCAGGTGCGAGTAGTCCCTTTGTCTGGAAGTTCATCCCTATTTTTAGCACTTATGGCCAGTGGTTTTAATGGGCAGAACTTTCAGTTTAACGGATACCTTCCTATTGACTCCAAAGATCGAATCCTTGCTTTAAAGGATATGGAATACCGGGCACGAAAGACTACTCAAATTTTTATGGAAGCTCCTTATCGCAATAATGCATTTTTGGAATTTTTGATCAAGAATCTCCAACACTCAACACAATTGTGTGTTGCTGTAGATTTAGAAAAGGATGGAAAAGAAACCATTATTTCAAAACCCATTCGGGATTGGAAACCAAAAGAAATAGAGCTTCACAAAAAACCTTGCATTTATATCATTGCTGGTTAAATGCTCGCTCCTTGTATGATTTGCTCCACACAATCTGGATTGAGTAAGGTGGATATATCGCCCAAACTTTCCGTATTACCCTCCGCTATTTTTCGAAGAATACGACGCATGATTTTACCACTTCGGGTTTTAGGAAGACCAGCTGTAAATTGTATTTTTTCGGGTTTTGCTATTGGGCCTATTAATGACGCAACTAGACTGTTGATTTCTATTTTAATCCCCACCGAAGCATCTTCATGCTTCGGTGATCGCAAGGTTACAAAGGCATATATAGCATGTCCTTTGATTGGATGAGGATATCCTACTACCGCACTTTCGGCAATAAGAGGGTGTTCATTAATAGCATTCTCAATTTCAGCTGTACCAAGATTGTGCCCGCTGACAATCACTACATCATCTACACGACCTGTAATCCGGTAATTCCCGTTTTTATCGCGTTTGGCACCGTCCCCAGTAAAATATTTTCCTTCAAATGCGCGATAATACGTATCTGCAAAACGCTGATGATTCCCATAAATAGTCCTAGCCATGCTGGGCCAAGGAAATTGAATACATAAACGACCTTCGGCTTCAAGAGTGGCAATTTCATTGCCTGCCTCATCCATTAAACATGGCTGAATACCGGGAAGAGGTAACGTAGCAAAAGTGGGTATATCTTTCGAAACACCTGCAAGATTTGATATCATTATACCTCCTGTTTCTGTTTGCCACCAAGTATCTACAATAGGACATTGACCCTGACCAATATGCTCATTATACCATTGCCAGGCCTCTAAATTAATAGGTTCGCCTACGGTACCTAATGTTTTTAAACTGCCTAGATCATGCGAATGTACCCAGCTCAAGTCACCACTGGCCAATGAACGGATAGCTGTAGGAGCTGTATAGAAAATATTGACCTTATGTTTTTCGATGATACGCCAAAACCGTCCCATATCTGGATAACTTGGTATTCCCTCAAACATCACGGTAGTCGCTCCAGCACTCAGTGGACCGTAAAGAATATAACTATGTCCGGTAATCCATCCAATGTCTGCAGTACACCAGTAGATATCGCCCTCTTGGTATTGAAAAACATTTCGAAATGAGTAATTAGTATATACCATATACCCCCCACAAGTATGTACCATGCCTTTGGGTTTTCCCGTACTCCCGCTCGTGTACAAAATAAATAAGCTATCCTCAGCATCCATACTTTCGGCAACACATGCATCCGATGCTTTCGCAAACACTTCATGCCACCATACATCTCGACCTGATTTCATGGATACTTTTAACCCGGTTCGCTGAAGTACCAATACGCGTCGAATACTTAGACAGGAAATTAACGCCTGATCGACAATTGCTTTGAGGGGGGTGATTTTCTGACCACGATATCCGCCGTCTGCCGTAACCAAAAGAGAACATTGAGCATCGTTGATTCGATCCGATAAGCTTTGAGCACTAAATCCAGCAAAAACAACCGAATGAATGGCACCAATTCGAGCACAAGCCAACACGGTATAGGCCAATTCAGGGGTCATGGGCATATAAATACAAATTCGATCTCCTTTTTGGGCACCCAATGCTTTAAGCATATTGGCCGTCTTATTAACTTGTTTAGATAATTCCTGATATGAAATATGCAATGGCTTATCCTTAGGGTCATTGGGTTCGAAAAGAATAGCCGTTTGATTTCCTCGAGTAGTTAGGTGCCTATCGATACAGTTTTCTGTGATATTTAACTTACCACCAGCAAACCATTGAATGGTTGGTTTTCTGAGATCAAACGAGAGGGTGTTCTCCCATTTTTTATGCCAAACGAATTCTTGTTCGGCAAAAGCTGCCCAAAATTTTTCGGGATTTTCAACACTCTCTTTGTATAACGTATGATACTGATCGATGCTTTTTGCAACAAAACGGGACATGAAGCGAATTTATACATATTTTTCTGGTGATAGCTATCATTGAACTAAATGGTTCACTAAGTGTTAAACTTGCATAAAGAAAATCATGCAGAACTTTGAACTAATCAATCCCGTAAAAATTTTATTTGGCAAAGGAGAAATCGCTAAATTCAAAACTCAAATTCCATCAAATGCCCGTGTGCTGATGCTGTATGGTGCTGGAAGCATCAAAAAAAATGGAATTTATAATCAAGTAATTCAAGCACTAGATGGAATAACTTACATCGAGTTTGGTGGCATACCCGCTAATCCAGAATATGCTATACTCATGAAAGCATTGTCAATTATTAGACAAGAAAAAATAGATTTTTTACTTGCTGTAGGCGGTGGATCGGTAATTGATGGGACTAAATTTTTGGCTTCTGCGGCTCTTTTTGAAGGCGAAGAACCTTGGGATATATTGACCCAAGGGATACGAACTGAAAAAGGAATGCCCTTTGGTACTGTGCTTACACTTCCTGCTACTGGAACAGAAATGAATAGCGGTTCTGTTATTTCCAGAAAAGAAACTGGAGAAAAATTAGCTATGGGCGGACCGGGATTATTCCCTCAATTTAGTATTCTAGATCCATCTGTTGTGGCATCTATCAACAAACGGCAATTAGCCAATGGTATAACCGACGCTTTTACTCATGTCATGGAACAATACATGACCTATCCTATAGGAGCAGATTTACAAGACCGATTGGCTGAAAGTATCATGAATAGCTTAATTGAAACTGCACCTAAAGTGATGCAAGATCCGAGTGATTATACGATAGCTGCTAACTTTATGTGGTGTTGTACGATGGCCCTTAACGGATTGATTCAAAAAGGAGTACCTTCGGATTGGGCCATTCATGCCATGGGTCATGAACTTACCGCATTATATGGCATAGACCATGCGCGTACATTGGCTATCATAGCCCCAAGACATTATCACTATTTTTTGGAGCATAAAAAAGAAAAATTAGCTCAGTATGGCAAACGGGTATGGAACATTACTGAAGGTTCTGTAGAAGAACGAGCCAAAAAAGCCATTGAAAAAACGGAATCTTTTTTTCATTCGCTTGATATCGATACAAATATTTCCGATTATACTACCGACTATGACGGCACGGCCAAAAAAGTAAGTAACGCCTTACGGAATAGAGGATGGGTGGCTCTTGGCGAACATAAATTAGTGACTCCAGAAGCCGTCCACACTATTATTGAAGCTTGTTATTAAAATCATATTTGCCCTTAAACGTATAGCCTATACCTTTGTATCATGAGTCAAATCAACTGGACTACCGTTAAAACATATGAGGATATTACCTACAAAAAGTGTAATGGCGTAGCCCGTATTGCTTTTAACAGGCCCGATGTACGCAATGCCTTTCGTCCTAAAACCACAAGTGAATTGCTAGATGCCTTTCATGACGCACAAGAAGATTTAAATATAGGGGTTGTTTTACTAAGTGCAGAAGGACCCAGCTCCAAGGATGGAGTGTATTCCTTCTGTAGCGGAGGAGACCAACGCGCACGTGGTAAACAAGGATATGTAGGTGATGATCAATATCATCGACTAAATATATTGGATGTACAACGATTGATTCGTTTTATGCCGAAAGTAGTTATTGCTGTGGTTCCAGGATGGGCAGTAGGTGGAGGGCATAGCCTGCATGTGGTATGTGATTTAACATTGGCTAGTGCCGAACACGCTATTTTCAAACAAACCGATGCTGATGTTACAAGCTTTGATGGTGGATACGGATCTGCTTATTTGGCAAAAATGGTTGGTCAGAAGAAAGCACGTGAAATTTTCTTTTTAGGAAGAAATTATACCGCACAAGAAGCCTTTGAAATGGGCATGGTCAATCAGGTAGTACCTCACCATCAATTAGAAGAAACCGCTTATCATTGGGCACAAGAAATTTTAGCTAAATCTCCAACTAGTATCAAAATGCTCAAATTTGCCATGAATCTAACCGATGACGGTATGGTAGGTCAACAAGTATTTGCTGGAGAAGCCACCCGATTAGCTTACATGACGGATGAAGCACAAGAAGGTAGGGATGCTTTCTTGGAAAAAAGAAAACCCAATTTCAAAAAAAAGTATTTACCGTAATCTAATTAAACCAATCGATTTGCCTTTTGCCAAGGACCAGCATTGTAGGCTTCAATCCCGTTACCTTTCAGTATACGCATAGCACTACCGCTTCGCATGCCACTTGCACAACATGTGATGACGGGTTTATTCCAATTTTTTATTGTTTTTATCTTTCCATCGATTTTGTCTAAGGGAATATTTTTACTCCCTTTCACGTGACCTCCAGCATATTCGCCAGGTGATCTAACATCTACAATGATAGCTCCCTCACGTATCTTTTCTGATAAATCAACTTTGGGACCAAAGAGCTTTTTTATAAATCCAATCATGCCTACAAATGTGAAAAATAAATTGGAACCTATTGTAATTTTAATTGCTAATTTGTAGATTTACCTCTGCCAAATGTCATGGATAAAATAAATCTATACACCCAATGTGTTCAAAAATTACAGGAACAAATTAACGACATCAAAGATGCTATTCTGAAAGTTCAAGAATCCATAGAGGGAGAACAAGGAAGTACTGCAGGTAATAAATTTGAAACGGCAAGAGCCATGGGTCAGGGAGAACTAGATCGTTTAAATGGTCAACTTTTTAAATTAAACCTTGAAATGAATATTCTTCAGCAAATTAATGCAGTAAAACCTTGTAAATCAGCACAATTGGGAGCCATCATCAATACAGAGAAAAAATCCATTTACTTATGTGTAGGCCTGGGTAAATTTGAACTAAACAAAGCAATCATTTATGCCATATCCATCCAATCACCGTTAGGTCAAGCGGTGATTGGAAAAGGAGTCGGAGATGAAATCATTTTAGGCGAAACCGTAGAAAAAATTCTTTCAATTCATTAACCTTGCTCCATGAAATTAATATCTTGGAATGTAAATGGTATTCGTGCAGCTGTTAAAAAAGGATTGGTCGATATTATTCATCAATTCAATGCTGATGTTTTCTGTGTGCAAGAAACCAAAGCTCAAGACGGTCAAGTTTTAGAAGCGTTAAACGAATTAAGTGGGTATTTCATTTATAGCCATTCGGCTGTAAAAAAAGGATATAGTGGTGTAGCTATACTTTCAAAAGAAGAACCACTCTCGGTAACCCATGGTATACAAGTAGAAGAACACGATCAAGAAGGAAGAGTTATTACCGCTGAATACCCTGATTATTATTTGGTAAACGTGTATGTACCTAACAGTGGTGCAGGACTGAAACGTTTAGATTATAGGGCTACTTGGGACAAAGATTTTGCTCATTTCTTAGAAAAATTAAAAATCAAAAAACCAGTCATTGTTACTGGTGATTTTAATGTTGCCCATCAGGCAATTGATTTAAAAAATGATAAAAGTAATTATAACAAAACGAGCGGATATACCGAGATTGAAATTAATGGCTTGGATGCTATTCTAGCTACTGGATTGATTGATAGTTATCGAATGATGTATCCCAATAAAGTGGAATATACCTTCTGGAGTACCCGATTCAACGCCCGAGCGAATAATGCTGGATGGCGAATTGATTATTTTTTAGCTTCAAAAAAAATAGCCAACCAAATAAAAGAGGCAACTATTCATAGCGACATTATGGGAAGCGATCATTGTCCAATTGAATTAGTCTTAAAATAACATCTTTTGAGAAGATCCAGGGATGGTCAGCTTATAGTCCCAAGACTGATTGATTTTTTCAATCAAACGAGCAGACAACATCTGCAAATCTCGCTCAATGGTTTGATGAACAAAAAAATGGATTTGTTTTATTCCTTGTTCTTTCCAAAGCGATAAACGATCAAACCAGTCATCGATACGTTCGATATCTGAAGCATGATTGGCTCCAGTAAATCGCACAAAACAGGAGGAATTGGTCAGTCGCATATGGACTAAATCTCTACGGCCAAGCGTATCGGTTATGGTATGAGCAACACCCTTTTCACGCAACAAATCACATAAGGAATTGGTAGTGGATGCATCAGCATACCACCCCGCATTTCTTAATTCTACAGCCAATGGTAGATCGTTGGGCCATTGATGGATAAATTGGGATAAATCATCAAAATTTTGAGGCCCATAATTATCATTCATTTGAAGAAACACGGTACCTAGCTTTTCCTTGAAATGAGAAATGGATATAAAGAAATCATTCAATGCATCATCACAATTTTTGAGTCGCCTGAATTGACTAATCAATTGGGGGACCTTTGGGAAAAAAACAAAATCTGGAGCTGACCTATCGTACCAACTTTGAACTATAGTAGGGGGAAAAATACGATAATAAAATGCATTCATCTCAATGGCATTAAATTGGCTTGAGTAGTACGTGAGCTCGTCTTTTGTACCTTTTGGGTAAAATCCTTTCAACTCTGTTTTTGCCCAGCGGGGACAACCAATATGAACTTTTACAGGTGAGTTGGAATTGGAGCCAGACAGCACCAATTGTGTATCACTATGATCTGCTGGTAAATTAAAATTACACGCGGCAGGGTTATCTACTTTACCAAATTTCACTGGTCAAATATAGAAGAAGTAAGATCAAAATAACCTTCTTTAGGTGAAGATTCTATTTAAGCCTATAACGATTAATTCTTGTATTGATTTATCAATCCAAAATCAAAAGGAGTCCAATAACATGATTTTAGTCCAGAGTATCTAAAGGCTGAATTAGCCCAAGTATTGCATGTTTTGAAGCAGGAATAACTACCTGTAGCTTTATAAAAATTATCAGATGATGAATATCCTTGGTTTTCTAAAATAATAATTTCACCCTTAGAATTGGTCCTAAATGAGGACAAAATATAAGTATTCAACTTATGAAGTTCGGCACTACTAATTTTTATTTCAATCCAGTTCGATTGAATGGAATGATAGCGGTTTACATGCATCAAGGAAGTACTTTTTAAAAATAATGCACGAAATGCATTAGTAAAAGTTAAATCTGACCAAGTAGGTGTGTTGATGAAAAAATTTTCATCACCCCAACCAAAACCTATAAATACATCTTTTTCGTTATGCACTATGCCTTTACTTAAAGTAGAGTTTATATTTTTAGCAGGAAGAATTATGTCTAAATGTACACCATTGGAATTTAAATAAATGGATTCATTGAATACATTGTCTATATCCAACTCTCTATCAATTGTAATTGAAGAAAAAATTAACGAGATGAGTAAGTAAAGGATAGGTATTAGTAATAGAAAGCCAATTGATTTTAACGTTATTTCTAGTTTTTGATACAAATTCTGCCGACCAAAATAGTTTCGGAATCCTATCATTTTTTGGAAACAACTATGTTTTTTACATCCCTGACTATTAAAATATTATAAATAATGAGTAATATAGTCAATAAGGAAAATCCTAGCGTTAAAATAACTGAACCTGTCCATGAAAAATCAAATAACTGTCCTATTTTTTCTAAGTAATAATTTCTCACTATAAAGCTTATAGTTATTGCTGATGATATAGATATAATCGTAATAATACTTACAACTGATTGATAAAAGCGAGCAATTCGAGTATAATTATACCCAATAAAATATAGGTTATTGAGGATTTCTTTATTTCTATGAATAATTAGGTTAAGACTCAAGAGAATAAATGCAATGGATAATACAATAATGATAATCGCAATTAAAACTACAAAGATCATAGCCGATTTGAAGAAAAAAGCCAGTTTGCTTAATTCTAATTTATCTTTACTCACTTCATAATTATTCTCATTCAAATATTCAAGAATTCGCGGATCTGAAGGATCATTAAACTCCATCAAAATACGGCTTGTTTTTTGCTGATCGTTTGAGCTAAATTCTTGATTAGCCCATGCTAAAAATGGCTCTGGAACCAAGATAGAATTTACTTTATTAGAAAATCCGACAATTTTGCTACGATATTCTTTTGTTTTGTAATTGCCTGATGCGGTAATGTTAAATTCGATTTGAGCTATGGTATTTTTAGATAAAACGGGTAAGCCTTGACTTTCTGCAAAACCAAAATTATAGAGATTCAAATAATTTTCAGGAATAATAATGGGGATAAAATCCATTGAAGCATCCCATTCCCACTCATCCGTTTCTACATCAAGGTATTGAGCTGGAATACTTTCAAAAAATAAATCTGTGTAAAAAACTGGCATGCTGCCTGATTTATTGGAATGGGCTTTAATTTTAAATGTGGCGGTGGAAAATTTTGAAATGTTTTTTATAAATGGCTGCTGATTAAGTCCTTCTAGTTCATCGTCCGTAAAATAAATTTTAGATTTATCCATAGACTTAAACACGGATATATTTTTGCTCACAACAGCTGCATTGTTTTTGAATATGTCTGTTTGTTCCGTCAACAGGGGTTTAATGTCAAAATAGAATTGTGCTGTTACTAAGATTATAGCAAAACCTAAAAATATGGTAACAGCATATCCAACTATCTGAGATGGAACTAGAGTTCGTCTTTGAAGTTTTAATAACATGATTATAAATTCAATATTTTATCAAAACTAAAAAAATGATCTTCGCCTAATGACGTCATTAATAAGCTGGCATTTTGACTTTTTATCTCCTGAGAAATTAGTTGAGTAAGGATTTGAATGTTTTGATTATCTAGATGACTAAATGGCTCATCCAATAATAAAAACTCAAAGGGCTGACAAAGGGCACGAATTATAGCCACCCTCTGTCGCTGACCTAAAGACAATTTTGTAACTAAGGTATCTTTCTTGTGGCCCAAAAGAACATCATCAATCATTTGATTGATTTCTGTTGTTGTTTTATGATGTGTAAGTGTATTTTTAAGCTGAATATTTTCAAAAATGGTTAACTCTGGGAAAAGTTTAAAGTCTTGAAATACATAGCTAATTTTTGACTGTCGTAAATCAAATACCTGCTGATTTAAAGCATCATTATACTTGATTTTCCCATCATAATTTGGATTACTCCCATATATAAAATTCAACAACGATGATTTTCCGTGACCCGAATTTGCTCGAATAAGATACTTCTTGCCTTGCTCAAAAATCACATCATTTTGTAAGTATATATCCGACCCTGCTACTTCTGTAGCTGACATGTAACTGGGTTTCAAATGATGTAATATAATCGCCATTATCCATTAAACACATAAAAAATATTTATACGTTTTATCAAGGAGCTTCTGTAGCTGTCTACTCGTAATCACTGTACATATCCATGTATGGATCAGCTGATTCTTCTGCAGCTGCCTCGTCTATAGCTACCTCATCGTAATCACTGTACATATCCATGTATGTATCAGCTAATTCTTCTGAATAATCCATTGTTTCAGCAACAGCTGATTCTGCTGACGGAGCCCTGTAATTGTATGGATCAGCTGATTCTGCTGGCGGAGGACCAAGCACTAAAAAATATTTATACGTTTTATCAAGGGATGTAATTAATTGATTTAAGGTATTTGTATCATCATTTTTTGTATTGATGCGTATTTCGCAAGAAGTAGCATCTTCTTGTATGATTTCCATACTAGCTAATAAATCGCTCCATACATCAAATACTTTTTCTTGATTATTATCCATCATGTCGCTAATTTCATTTCTGATTGAAGTTGGATATTGTTCAACATCAAAATTAAAATGAGTATAAAAATTACTGTTGGCTAAGCTCGAACTGATTTCTGAATCCTTCAAGTTATCCGAACTATACCCACCATCATTAAAAGCTTTTATACTTTTCTTATCATTGGTAATGAATAATAATTCATCATTGTAAGCAAAATAAACAGGAGATTCTCCATCACCAACAATTTCATAATAATTTTTATTTTTTTCAATCTTCACGTTTTCCTCTGCTTTTTCAATCAGCTTTTTTACTAATTTGGTATTATTAATATCAATAGCTAAGCCCATCAAAGGTATTTTTTCACTTTTTGTTTTTTCAATGTATGGTCCATAATCCCATCCGTCCTCATACCAGATAATATCCATATCATTTTGAATAGCTGTTTCTATATCCCCTCCATTATCGAGAACATTTTTAATATTAAT
>Ga0206129_10000104_pt1 | contig 138756 bp, 116 predicted proteins | sample Helgoland_Spring_8_FD_148616 | JGI IMG/M metagenome (GOLD analysis project Ga0206129, IMG submission 148616) | Pelagic subsurface seawater microbial communities from Kabeltonne, Helgoland, North Sea - Helgoland_Spring_Bloom_20160502_2 | ecosystem: Environmental > Aquatic > Marine > Epipelagic... | reverse complement strand
AAAAGACCTTCAGCCCACTTCAATCCCGTCTGATGCACAACAACACTTTGCAATGCCGCCGCTCAACGGCTTCTAAAGTCACTATCCAATACCCGCAAGACCTTTTTTCATCTTTATTAAAGTTTTTTCAAAAAAGTATTTTTTTTTAATAATAACAATATTTTAGTTAAAATAATATATTATTTTTTTATATCGTATGAATAATATTTATCCAATTGTTAGAAACGGGCCATCTACAGACCCCTACATATTGGGGTAAAAGAAAATCCATCCCCAAGACTTCTAAGACTCACCGAAGAATGAGAAGCCCAATCACAAATAAATTTTAATCATGTTAGCTCGGTTAGAAGAAGTCCCAATCCTTCTCGTAAGTATCTATTTCCATTTGGAACCAAGCTACTCTGTTTGATAGTTAAATTTTTAACTCGCTTTTTAGATACTAATTTCCAATTTACACTATCGCTTTTGTAAGCAGTTTAGGAACTCTTAGTGCCAGTAAACCCAGAACAATCGCCAAATATACTAATGGTTCCATTTCCAGCACTTTGTTGACCCAAATAAAATGAATTGCACCCAACAAAACAACTGGATAAGTCAACATATGCAACTTACGCCAAACAGTTCCTAAGGTCCGCACAGATTTATTATTTGAGGTTGCAACTAGTGGCAGCATCAAAACAAAAGCGGACATGCCGATTGTGATGTAAGGGCGTTTAATAATGTCAGCCCATACTCGATCTACAGACTGAACATCTAAAATAACCCAAGTAAGCAGATGTAAAGCGACGTAAATAAATGTAAGTATACCTAAAGTCCGTCGAAACCTTATCAGATTTAAACCAACAATCTGACGAAGTGGGGTTATACACAGGACAACTATCAAAAACTGTAATGCAATCTTTCCCAGTTCATGTTCCAATGCACTAATGGGTTCACGGCCGAGCCCACCAGTAAATCCCATAAATAATAATACAGGGACCGGAATTAAACACAATAAATAAACAGGCCAAATTGGGACCTTTCGTGCTGTTTGATTAATCCTGTCTAAAAGCCTCAATAGTTCACACGTAAATCCATATCAGAGTAGAGACTTGCAACCTCTTTATCATAACCATTGAACATCAGAGTTGGTACACGTTTAGCGAACAGACCACCCCCGATCTTGCGCTCTGTTTCTTGTGTCCAACGAGGATGGTCTACATCCGGGTTAACATTAGCGTAGAAACCATATTCCTTAGACTGCAATTGCTCCCAAGTACCAACAGGTTGTTCATCTGTTAGCGTTATACGCACTATAGATTTTATCGACTTAAAACCATACTTCCAAGGCACTACCAGACGTAAAGGAGCGCCATTTTGTTTTGGAATAGGCCTACCATATATTCCCGTCGCCATAATTGTTAACGGATGCAAGGCTTCGTCTAACCTGAGACCTTCGATATACGGCCAATCTATCCAGCTAGCTTTCTGACCCACCATTTCTTCTGGACGATACAGTGTTTCAAAACGAACATACTTTGCTTCAGGTTTTATGCCTGCCAATTCAAGGAGGTCATTGAGTTCAAAACCATTCCAAGGCACGACCATTGACCATGCTTCGACACAGCGGAACCGGTAAATACGTTCTTCGATAGTCATCTCGGAAATGATGTCTTGAAAATCAAATGTACCCGGACGCTCAACCAAGCCATCGATCGTCACGCCCCAAGGGACAGTGGTGAGAGCGCCCGCATACTCTGCCGGATCTTCTTTGCCAGTCCCAAACTCATAAAAATTATTATACTGAGTTATGTCGTCCCAAGAGTTTAGTTCCATTTCAGGCTGCGCAGCGCTTGCTATCCCCGTGGAGGTAACTAATCCAAATCCCAAGGTACCAGCTATCATTTGACGTCTATTCAAAAAAGCATCGTAAGGCGTAATATCTGCACTGGTCAAAGCACTTTTCCAACGATTAGCCACTTGGCATCTCCCAAAAGTTGAACGATTTTTGAAATATATAAGTCTTTTGTGGCTAAAGTTGATCCCACATCACGTGCTTGTTAAAGAATTGTAACTTGGTGTGATTTCATTGAGAGGAAGCGACCGGCCATTATCTTGCACAATGCGGACGTGACGTCTACGCATCAAACGGGGTTCTGCGACACCAACAGAGTGAGCGATAGTTTCAACTTCACGAGTAACCTCACCTGCATAACGGGCAACACGCGTGTATTTATCCGCAACAACTAACCCCGACTGAAACCGCTTGTCATGCGTTGTAATACCTGTTGGACACGTATTTTTATTACATTTAAGTGCTTGAATACAGCCTAAACTAAACATGAAGCCTCGTGCAGAGGCTACAAAATCTGCTCCAGCAGCAATCGCCCAAGCCACATCTCCTGGATTGACCAACTTGCCAGACGCAATAACACGAACACGTTCTTTCAAGCCCGCGCAGTCTCTCTCGTCAACCACCGTAATTAGAGCTTCACGAATAGACATTCCAACAAGATCAATTAGAGGCATTGGCGCTGCACCAGTCCCACCTTCACCACCATCAACGGCAATGAAATCCGGTGCGCTCTCCACACCACGAGCAACAATTGCATTAAAAAAGTCTTTAATTGGCTCTTTAGCTCCAACAACCGTTTTAATACCAACAGGTTTACCAGTTACGCTACGAACACGGTCAACCAAATCAAGCAAATCATTCCAGTCATCGACCTCTGCATGTCGATTTGGCGAAATTCCACTCTGCCCAACATTCAAACCACGAATCTTTGCAATCTCAGCAGTTACCTTTGAGCCTGGAAGAATACCACCTTTGCCGGGCTTTGCGCCCTGTGCTAGCTTAATTTCAAACATCCGAACGGTTTCGAAAGCCGCAACTTCGCGCAATTTTTCATCAGACAATTCACCATCATTATTACGCACGCCAAACTTAGCAGTACCAATCTGGAAGACAACGTCACAACCGCCCTCGAGGTGAAAGGGGCTCAATCCGCCCTCACCTGTATTCAACCAAATGCCTGCGGTTTTTGCTCCACGGCTTAGTGCCTGAACAGCAGGCTTGGAGATAGCACCATAACTCATTCCTGAAATGTTGAATATTGACAGCGCTGTGTAAGGAATTCGAGCACCCGATCCAATCACCATTGGAGCAGTTTTTGCAAACTGCTGTTCTAAAGGTGGAAAGGCAGCATTAACAAAAATTGGAGTGCCTACAATTGCAAGGTTACGAGTAGAGCCGAATGCTACTGTATTATCTCTCTCTTCGCCCGCTCTGTTTATCCACTCTCTCTGTGCTCTATTAAATGGTAATTCTTCGCGATCCATCGCAAAAAAGTATTGTCGGAAAAATTCACCCAAGGAAGAAAATAAACCTCTGAAGCGTCCAATTACCGGGTAGTTGCGACGTATTGCATCGCTAGTTTGTAATCGATCAACAAAAAATAAGACAACTATAGCAGCTAGCATGGCTCCAATAACTGCAACAAAACCTAAGGCTAAAATATTTAAAACAGTTGCTGTAAATTGCATTGGACCTCCTTAATTAAATACCATCATACCTACAGTATTCAAATAAATTTTAACTGAAACATTAAATGTGAAAAGGGTGCCTAATAAGGCACCCTTTTAAGTTTTAATAACTACGGTCAGTGAACAACCGCGTCATCCGGACGAGGTCTATTTGTTAAACTGATGCGATCACCAATAATCAATCCATCTGCGCCGGCAGTAACTTCGATAGTATCACCGTCACGAACTTCCCCCGCCAGCAGCATTTCTGCCAATGCATTTTGTAACGCGTTTTGAATGACACGCTTTAGGGGGCGCGCTCCAAATACCGGATCGTATCCTTCATTCGCCAGCCAATGCCGAGCCTCCACATCCAAAGACAAACCAATGTTACGCGCTGCCAGCCGCTTAAGAAGCAAGTTTAACTGTATATCAACGATGCCATCCATATCTTCTCTCGCAAGCCTGTCAAATATAACAGTTTCATCCAGACGGTTCAGAAATTCTGGGCGAAAATGATCATGTACAGCATCCAAGACTTCATGTCGCGCCTTTGAGGGATCGGCGCCATCAGGTAGTTGGCTTAGCGATTGCGTACCCAAGTTAGACGTAAGCACAATAAGTGTCTGCTTAAAATCAGCAGTCCTGCCCTGGCCATCCGTTAACACGCCATCATCTAAAACCTGCAGCAACAAGTTAAATACATCTGGATGCGCTTTTTCAACTTCATCAAAAAGTACAACTTGATAAGGGCGACGACGGACTGCTTCAGTGAGTACTCCGCCCTCATCATAGCCGACGTAGCCTGGCGGTGCTCCAATCAGACGGGATACACTATGTTTTTCCATAAATTCGGACATATCGATCCGCACCATTGCATTATCGTCATCAAACAAAAATTCAGCTAGCGCTTTTGTAAGTTCTGTTTTTCCGACCCCAGTCGGGCCTAAAAACAAGAAAGATCCAAGTGGTCGTTTCTCATCATTCAACCCAGCACGAGCACGACGCACGGCGTTAGATACTGCTGAAACTGCTGGGCTTTGGCCAATAACACGACTGTGCAAATGGTCTTCCATCCTCAGCAATTTATCACGTTCACCTTCAAGCATCTTAGCCATAGGAATACCAGTCCAGCGTTCAACCACACTCGCAATCTGTTCTGGCCGAACAGCCTCAGCAATCATAACATCTGATCCTTGGCCTTCCGCATCACAAAGTTGACGCTCCATATCTGGAATGACTCCATAGGACAGCTCACCAGCCTTCGCGAGATTACCTTCGCGTTTCGCAATTTCGAGCGTTGCACGTGCCTGTTCTAACTGTTCTTTAATATGACGCGCAGAAGCAAGCTTATCTCGCTCACCCTGCCACTGCGCTGTCATTTCAGAGCTTCGTTCTTGAACTTCAGAAAGATCTCTTTCAAGAGAAATTAGCCGATCTTTTGAAGCTTGATCATCTTCTAAACGCAGAGCCTCAACCTCAATCTGCATTTGAAGAATTTGGCGATCCAACGCATCCAATTCTTCAGGCTTACTGTCAACCTCCATACGCAGACGGCTAGCTGCCTCATCAACAAGATCAATTGCCTTATCGGGTAGAAAACGGTCAGTAATATAACGAGAGCTAAGCGTCGCCGCAGAGACAAGTGCACTATCAGATATCCGGACACCGTGGTGAAGTTCATACTTTTCTTTGATACCACGTAAAATACTTATTGTATCTTCTACTGAAGGTTCTTCTACAACAACAGGCTGAAAGCGACGCGCAAGAGCTACATCTTTTTCAACATATTTACGATACTCGTTCAAGGTTGTGGCACCAACACAGTGCAATTCACCACGCGCCAAGGCAGGCTTGATCAGATTGGCCGCATCCATCGAGCCTTCGGATGCTCCTGCACCCACCAGCGTATGCATTTCATCAATAAATAAGATAACCTCACCGGCAGCATCAGTGACTTCATTCAAGACTGCTTTTAAACGTTCTTCAAATTCTCCCCGATATTTTGCACCAGCAATTAGCGCGCCCATATCCAACGCCATTAAACGTTTTTTTCGAAGTGACTCAGGTACATCCCCGTTTACAATACGCAAAGCAAGACCTTCAGCGATAGCGGTTTTACCAACACCTGGCTCACCAATTAAAACAGGGTTATTCTTGGTTCGACGACTTAGCACCTGCATAGCGCGACGAATTTCTTCATCACGACCTATGATCGGGTCTATTTTACCTTCTTTAGCACGCTCCGTCAGATCTGTTGCGTACTTTTTAAGAGCATCGTAAGCTTGTTCTGCATTAGCATTATCAGCAGTTCTGCCTTTGCGAATATCATTGATAGCAGTATTCAATGCATTTGGCGTAACATTCCCAGCTTCTAGCGCTTTTTTTGCACCACAGCTAACCATTCCTAATGCCATTAGCACACGCTCAACGGGGACAAAGCTATCATCGGCTTTTTTGGCCAACGATTCAGCTTCAGCCAAAACTTTTGCAGTAGATTTATCCAGGTAAACTTGAGCAGCATTACCAGTTACTTTAGGCAGTTTTGATAGTGCTTCTTCGACATGCCCCAATACTGTATTGGAATCGCCACCTGCGCTATTTATCAAGTTACTTGCCAATCCTTGGTCATCATCCATCAATGCTTTTAGAATATGCTCAGGCATAAGGCCTTGGTGATTTTCACGGGTTGCTATAGTCTGTGCGGACTGAATGAATCCACGCGACCTGTCCGTGAACTTTGATAAGTCCATGGTATTTCTCCTTTTTAGCGCCCGTTGTTTTACGCCCTCAATCAGGCACGCAAGGCTAACGGGCCTCTATTAGTAAATGGGGCACCTACAATCGTTGCACAAGAGCAACACGTCACTTTTGTTAAAACGAGCAAAGCGACTGAGAATTCATGCAGAGAATTAACTCTCTGCATACAATTTTCATCTTAAAAAATTTCAAAATTCTTTAAAATCCACCAGATCATTATTTCAAGCATTATTCAGAATTACCCAAAAGGATAAAATCCTTTGGTGATTTAGCTTAAATTTACAGAGAAATAGTCAAACCCTTGGAAGCGGACAGCTTCATAATCGTAAAATTTAAATGTAGACAATCCAGAAATTCACATAATTAAAATCTCTTACATAAATAGCACAGCTTTCGTGTATATTGAAAATCTATAAATAATGTTCCCTATGTTCCGTGCCAAACTGGGTATTATGACTAATAGACTTTGAAGCTCCACCTGCCTATCAACAGACAAATTGCAGCGGGGCACTTACAGGATGGCAGACGACAGATTGATAGTGGCACTTGATGTGCCAAATGCTTTAGCAGGGCTGAAACTGGTCCAACTTCTCGGAGACAGTGTCGGGTTTTACAAAATTGGATTGGGAATGCTCACAGGCGGTGGGCTTGCACTGGCCAATGAACTTAAACAAGAACATGGAAAACGCATATTTCTGGATATGAAACTGTTTGACATCGGAGCAACAATTGAAGCAGCGGTGCGTGGGTTGGCTCAATTCGATCTTGATTTCCTTACAGTACACGGCGATCCACATGTCGTACGCGCCGCCAAAGAAGGTGCCGCTGATAGTGACATGAAAATACTCGCCGTCACAATTCTTACATCACTTGATCGGGCTGATTTAGATATGAGCATGATTACAGCAGGTAACGTAACAGATTTGGTACAGGCGCGTGCAGTCAAGGCATTCGAAGCAGGTGCTGATGGCGTTATTGCATCCCCTCAAGAAGCTGCTGTAATCCGGAGGTTATCTGCCGCACAAGATCGACTTATAGTGACGCCAGGGGTACGGCCTATGGGCGATGATTTTGGAGATCAAAAACGCGTTGCAACTCCGGGAAACGCCATAAAAAATGGTGCGGACCATCTCGTAATTGGGCGTCCCATCTGGAAAGCTGCAGACCCGGTTACAGCGGTTAAAAAAATTGTATCTGAAATATCCCACGCAGAGAGTGATAGCGAGCGGTCATAATAGATCACATTCCACAGCTTGTGCTTAATAAGCAACATACCACTGCATATTGAAATAATTAGAATTTTTATTTAGCCATTCAACAGATTTAGTGTCATGTAGATAGTATGGAATTCTCCCTGACGAACCTGTTCTTCCTGTGGTTCGTCACCTTCCCCCCGCTAAATTTGCGGGGGGCCTTCTTTCTAACAGGCCCCACTAAATTTCCAAGCTTGAGAATATGTTAAATTGTCATTTAATAACTGATTATCAATCCTAGAATTTTGGTTATACCTAAAAGCTTTACTTTGAATATACAACATGGGCCTGATTATTGGGAATCCTCACAACAACGGGCTCAAAAGTTTAGATTACAAGCACTTAAAACTGCAGTCCGGACAACGTCTTTTAAAGTTGTTTTATAAATTAAAAAGCTCGTCATTAGGTTTCAAAAATGAACATTCTGCCAGTGAGCAAACTAAACGTCTTTCGTGTTCCGCTTAATAACTAGTAATTTATTTAAATCAGATGCCAAATGGGTTTAACAAACAGAAAGTGATCTGCTTATAACTTATTTAGTATCTCAAATCAGATTTATTTTGAACCCACATACTTAGATACCGTATGCTTTTTAAAGTTTATCAGCTACAGTAAAAAACAAATTAAAAGTTTTCATGCCCAGTCTTTGCCGCGATTGCCTTACTGATTTTAATGCTGCACAGCGTTGTCCAGACTGTGGCAGCCCTCGCACGGTGAGTCACCCTGAGCTATTTAATTTATCAATAGCGCATATGGACTGCGATGCATTCTACGCTTCCGTTGAAAAACGGGACAATCCAGCTCTCAAAGGAAAACCAGTTATCATTGGTGGCGGGCGTCGAGGAGTAGTATCTACAGCCTGCTATATAGCTCGGATACAAGGCGTACGGTCTGCAATGCCAATGTTTCAAGCACTTAAACTGTGCCCTGCTGCCATCATTATAAAGCCCAGAATGGAGGTGTATGCTGAAACATCAAAAGCCATTCATCGCATGATGGAGGAAATGACACCTGCAATTGAGCCTTTATCATTGGACGAAGCATTTCTAGATCTGACAGGTACTGCGCGTCTACACGGCAAACCTCCAGCTGTTATGTTAGCGAAATTAGTTAAGCGCATGAATGATGAATTAGGACTAACTGGTTCAATTGGCCTAAGTCATAATAAATTTTTGGCTAAAGTTGCCTCTGACTTAGAAAAACCTCGTGGTTTTTCGATCATTGGGCTAGCCGACACCCCAAAGTTCTTGAAAGACAAGTCCGTGCGGCTAATCTGGGGTATTGGCCCTACAGCACAGATGTCTCTAGACAAAGCCGGCATTCGCACATTCACAGATTTATTGCGCTGGAAACGGACAGATTTAATTGATAGATTTGGGTCCACGGGTGAACGTTTATGGTACCTCGCGAGAGGACAAGACAATAGAGCCATACAGCAAAATCGTGCGGTAAAATCAATAAGTAATGAGACAACTTTTCAAGATGATACAAGTGACCTTGATGTTCTTGATGGACACTTATGGAGGATGGCTACTAAGGTATCTGACCGTTCTAAAGCCAAAGGCTTGGCAGGCCGAGTAATAACACTTAAATTAAAGCGAAAAGATCATTCAATATTAACTCGACGGGTTTCTTTGCGAGACCCCACACAACTTGCCGATACTATATATCGTACAGCGCGAAACCTATTCGAGCAAGTAAATGAAAAAGGCCCCTATCGTCTATTAGGTTGCGGGATAAGTGATTTGTGCTGCGGCAAAGAGGCGGAACAATCTGGGGATCTTTTAGACCAAGGGGCGTACAAACGTAATCAGGCTGAACGCGCAACTGACGAAATTAGAGGTCGTTTCGGTGATAATGCAATTCTTAAAGGACGTGCTTTGAGATAACGTCATTTGTTGCATATGGCAGAAAAAATCTTTTGGACAAGTGCTATTCTGCAGCTACAGGCGTTAGTACTTGACCAATTGATACAATCTCCTCGATCACATTATGTAAACGTCTACGTGTCTCCTCAAAACCGTCATTTGGACAAATCAGCCTTTCGTTCATATAAAGTGACCGATCTATCTCAACCTGTATAGAATGCTGATTATGCGTTGGCCGGCCATAAACCTGAGTAGTGTAAGCACCAGCAAAAGGAGAGTTACGGGCTACGTTAAAGCCCGCAGATTCAAACGCTGCCTCTACTTTTTCCATAATCATGTGCCCTGAAGAAGCACCAAACCGATCGCCCAAAACAACATCAGGACGTTTCATTCCAACACGTGCTCGCCCGTCCATTGCTTCACGGGGCATTGAATGACAATCAATCAGTATTGCTTGACCATGGGTTTTCTGTGCCAAACCCAACAATTCTTGAAGTTTAATGTGATAAGGCTTCCAGTACTTTGAAATTCTGCGATCAGCCTCTTGAAAGCTGATTTTTCCTTGATAGATGGCACGACCATTGGCAACGACACGTGGGATTACACCTAAACCGCTTGAAATACGGGGATTATGGCCTGAAAAATGTACATCTTCTATTATGCTTGGATCCAATTCTTCAGCACTACGATTAAAATCTACAAAAGCACGAGGAACGCTGGCCATAAGTAGTGGAGCGCCAAAAGTTGGGGCCGCATCAAATAGCCGATCAACAAAAGCGTCCTCAGAAGAACGAATTTCCATTTCATTCAAAACAGTGCTGCGCAAAAAATTGATAGGGTAGCAGTTACCCGAATGCGGCGAAGCAAAAACTAGGCAACTAGTGCGTTTTTCAGGTTGGATAACTGAGTAAGCGTCTTTAGGCATGATCTCTCCTTGTCATTTATATAGCGCATACACCACAAAAGCCAAAAGCCCTTGATCCCAACGTCGACTCCTTTTATACGCCAACCACTCGCTTTGACTGCTGACCCCCATCACTACTGAGGGTACAGTTTTTGAGGAGATTAGATGTGGGGGATTAGCTCAGCGGTAGAGCACTTCGTTGACATCGAAGGGGTCACAAGTTCGATCCTTGTATCTCCCACCACCGCATTACGCGCAAGGCAGTTTTGCCATGTTGCATACTAAACCGGCACGCTAGTGCTTTAATTTAAATAGGCGCTGCTTCGCGCCATCAAACATTAGGAAGAAGCGCCATGAAGGTTCGCAACTCGCTCCGCTCTCTTAAAAGTCGGCACCGTGACTGTCGTATAGTACGCCGTAAGGGGCGTGTTTACGTTATTAACAAAACACAGCCTAGATTTAAAGCACGCCAAGGCTAGCTCCAGCGATCAGGTAATTTTCAAAAGCCGCTCCATTTGAGCGGCTTTTTTATTTATCCAATGAATGATCATGAAAATTCAAAAATAGCTTTCGTCCACACATATCTAATAAATCAAATGACTTTTCCAAATGTTATTTAACCGTCACTTTATGCAACTTTCTTCTGTCAGGGACTAAAACTCTTAGCGCTATACTAACTTATATGAACAAACAGAGCGATTAAAATTGCCTATAGGTTTTTCAATGTCTAAATTATAGCGCAAGTCTGTTTACAGTATCCATTTTATCCTCAGATATTGCTGTTTCTCGATAAGACAAAACCTTACTTTCCAACGTTTACAACTAATAAAAGGCTTACCCCAATGGAACCTACATATAACCCACCAGAAAAATGGGCTTGGGATGAAGAAAGTGGCGGTAAGTTCGCATCGATTAATAGACCGACCGCTGGTCCCACCCTGGAAAAAGGTTTGCCAGTCGGAAATCATCCATTTCAACTGTATTCAGATGCAACTCCCAATGGCGTGAAAGTCACAATACTATTTGAGGAGTTGCTAGAGGCTGGGGTCCAGGACGCAGAATACGACGCATGGAGGATCGATATTAGTAAAGGTGAACAATTTGGCTCTGGCTTTGTAGGAGTTAATCCAAACTCAAAGATCCCCGCACTATTTGACCATTCTGATCATACGGTTTTACGTGTATTTGAAAGTGGATCTATTCTGATGCATTTGGCCGAAAAATTCAGTATGTTCTTACCAATGTCCGGTACCAACCGAACCGAAGTTCTAAACTGGTTAATGTGGCAGATGGGTTCAGCACCCTTCTTGGGAGGCGGATTTGGCCACTTTTATGCCTATGCACCAGAAAAATATAAATATCCAATCAATAGATATGCAATGGAAAGTAAACGACAATTGGACGTGCTTAATCGCGAACTTGAGCACAAGCCATTTATCGCAGGTGAAGATTTTTCCATAGCAGATATAGCCATATGGCCATGGTATGGACAGCTATGTTTAGGACGACTGTACCAGGCTGCTGAATTTCTTGATGTTGAAAGCTATTCAAATGTAATGAAATGGGCAAAAAAGATTGATGCCCGCCCAGCAACTCTACGGGGTCGTATGGTTAACCGCGCATTTGGTGATCCATCATTACAGTTACACGAAAGGCATTCTTCTTCAGATTTCGAAACGCAAACTCAAGACAAAATTAGCATAAACCAGAACTATCAATTGCAGCAAAAATCATAATTGAAGTTGTTGTTTAGTGGGCGGAAAACAATACTGACAAGTAAAAATGTTACCATGGTAAGTGTGCTGTAGCCGAGTAGACTTTGATCGACAAACCTTCTGTGAGTTATAAGAGCGCATTTAAAACAATTCACCTCCGCCCAACCTGGCGACAGATTAAAATCACCGGCAGGAGGCCAAAAGCCACAATAACTAAGCTTGGAACGGCAGCACCTCCTAACCGCTCATCTGAAGCAAGCCGATAGGCCTGCACAGCGAGGGTGTCATAGTTAAATGGGCGCATAATCAACGTGGCAGGCAACTCCTTCATAACATCTACAAAAACTATTAAAAGTGCTGTCAATAAACTTGGGGTCAAAATTGGCAGATGCACTTTACGAAGCGTCGCGAATGGCCCTTTACCAAGCGATCTGCTTGCTGCGTCCATGTGTACATGCACCAGTGATTGTCCGCCTTCATACGCACCCAAAGCAGCAGCCAAAAAACGTACCATATAAGCTAAAACCAATAACCAAATTGAGCCTGTTAACATAAGGCCGGTAGAAATGTTAAAGGTTGTCCGCATCCACGCGTCGATTGCATTATCAAAAGCAGCAAATGGCACCATCAAACCAACTGCAATTACCCCACCCGGCACTGCATAGCCCAAACGAGCGATATAGGTCGCCATCGTCGAGGATCGCCCAGGCTGCATTCGCTGGAAAAACCCAAGCCCAATAGCTGCAAATACAGTAATTAAAGCAGCAGTTGACGCTAAGACGAGCGAATTGCGCGCAAACCCTAGATAGCGGCTACTCAGCAAATCTTGATCAGAATCAAGACCTAAAACAATCAAAGAAAAAATTGGAATAATAACGCCTAAGAGGACAGGGATGGCGCACAGAACCATTGCAAACACTGCCCGTAGGCCTTTTAAAGGCAGCGCAGCGTGGTGCTTTTGGCTACGGCTTTGGTCATAATACTTAGCTCTACCACGTTGGATACGCTCTAATACTGCCAACATGAATGCAAACATCAATAAACATACTGCAAGCTGTGCAGCACCTGCTCGGTCACCCATCGAAAACCAACTAGTGTAGATACCAGTGGCAAAAGTTTGCACGCCAAAATATGCAACTGTACCAAAATCAGCAATTGTCTCCATAACAGCTAAAAGAACTCCAGCAGCAATCGCGGGTCGCGCCAATGGTAGGCTTACAGTCAAAAATGCAGCCAAAGGGCTCGCACCAAGGCCGCGAGCAGTCATAAACGCTGATCCACTTTGCTGAATAAAAGAGGCTCGAGCCAATAAATAAACATAAGGGTACAGAACCAAAACGAGCATTAGTGCTGCCCCTCCTAGACTTCTTATTTCGGGAAACCAATAATCCCGCGGCCCCCAATCCATTACATTTCTCAATGTGGATTGTACTATTCCAGGGTGGTCAAGAACGCTCGTATAGGCATAGGCAAGTACATAAGCTGGAAAAGCCAACGGCAAAACTAGTGCAATTTCAAAAAACTTTACGCCTTTAAAGTGAGTCATTGTTACAAGCCATGCGGCTCCAACTCCAATGGCAAACGTCCCAACTGACACCAAAAGTATCAAAAAGACAGTGTTTATAGAATAGCGGCCAAGCACAGTGGAAGCTAGATGTACTATTGTCTCTGTGCCACTCGTCACAGCCGCAAGAGCAACTGCAAGCATGGGAAGCGCACAAGCCATTGCGACGCCCCACGCGGCACCAGACAGAACACGCGGAGCGCAAATCATTCGAAGATAATTTAGTTTAGATATACTTTCGAAGGTCAAAGACTAATTCCGTTTGCACAAGAGCTTCATTAAAGTTTTCAATCGAGTTTACAGTCCAAAGGCAGCTAAATGAAATTTCCAATTCAAATTTTTAAACTTCCACTAATGATACATTACTATTTTGAAGAACATGATTTTATTCAGTCATAGCTACGCTGGTCCTCAATTACGAGACCGTCTTTCGGCAGGCTTTCAGGAGCTACAATCTCAACAACACCCTTAAGTTTTAGAGTTTTTTCTATTGTCTCTGCATAAATACTCTCATCGCTGCAAGTACTTTCCAATTGTACTATCATGACATCCTGTTGACCAAGTCGTCGCACTATAACCCTGACTTTGACCACTTCAGCATGACGATCCACAATAGAAGCTACTTGTTCAGGGCGCACAAACATTCCCTTGATCTTAGTCGTTTGATCCGCACGCCCCATCCAGCCTTTTATGCGCATATTAGTTCGTCCACAGGGGCTTTGACCCAACAAAACGGCACTCATATCTCCAGTGGCGAAACGGATCAGGGGATAGTCGGCGTTCATTGATGTCACGACAACCTCACCTACCTCACCTGGTAAGACTAACTGTCCCGTTCCTGGCGTTACGATTTCTACAATCACACCTTCATCCACAATCATTCCCTCCTTAGAAGAACTTTCATAAGCTATATTTCCCAGATCCGCGGTAGCATAAGCCTGCAGACAAGAAATTCCCCTATCTGCATATTCTTGACGTAGTGAAGGAAACAAGGCACCGCCCCCAACTACAGCCTTCTTAATAGCTAAAGAAATCCCCATATCATCCGCTTTATCAATTATAACTTTCAGATAATCAGGCGTACCCGCATAAGCTGTTGTCCCAACATCTCTAGCAGCTGTCACTTGCAACTCAGTTTGTCCAGTACCGGCAGGAAGTACGGTGGCACCCACCGCACGCGCACCACTCTCAAAAATCATTCCCGCAGGTGTTAGGTGATAACTGAAGCAATTTTGCAAAATATCATCATGCCTTACACCTGCAGCATGTAAAAACCGGCCCATTCGCCACCAGTCATGAGTAATTCCACCAGGCTCATAAATGGGGCCTGGAGATTGAAAAATATGCGCTACATTCTTCACCGAAAGACCGCCGAAAGGCGGTCTGTTCATTTGTCGCTCTGCTAATTCTGACTTACGGAGTACTGGCAGTTTTGAAAGGTCTTCAATGTCATGTACTTCAGATGCTGCTACATGCCATGCTTCAGACTGGCCAACAATAGAACCGAGAACGGAGCGTAGTTTTCGGGACTGAGCGGCGGCACGAGAATCAGAACTACGCGTTTCCAACTCATCAAAATACAATTTACCAGCCATTGTTCGAACCATCCTAATTTGAAAAGATCTATTTAATATGAATATAGAAATACTACTCAAGGTTCCGATACGCAGGATTAAACCTTGTCTTGATTAATAATAATTATTACGGCTCACTCGCGTTGGGTAAAGTTATTAAACTTAGGTTTACTTCGATATATCGCTGGCATTTAGAAATACTGTTTACCGATGTTGGTAATCGAGCGTAGACAAATAACCACCTCCCTCAAATTGGTACTTAGCGTCTAGAAACAACAATTAGATTCCAAGTATAAGTGTTCCATCACACTACTAACATCAAAGTTTAAGTGTAAGAAATCAACTCAACCAACGTTTACGCCGGCGATATGAGCGAACATTGCGAAATGACTTTCTTCCCTCATCCGACATACCCAGATAAAATTCTTTGACGTCTGGGTTTTCTCTTAATTCAGCAGCAGGGCCATCCATGACTACCCGCCCACTTTCTAAAATATAACCATAATGAGCGTAGCGCAGCGCAACATTGGTATTCTGTTCAGCTAACAGAAAGGTAACCCCTTCTTTTTCATTTAAATTGCGTACAATCTGAAAGATTTCTTCAACTAATTGTGGCGCCAAACCCATAGAAGGTTCATCAAGTAGAACCGTTTCAGGCTGCGACATCAACGCACGGCCAATGGCGCACATCTGTTGTTCACCCCCAGAGGTATAACCAGCTTGTGATTTGCGACGCTCCTTTAAACGAGGGAAATATGAATATACCATATCTAAATCTGCTTGAATTTTGGTATTTCCATCAGTGCGCGTATAGGCCCCAGTCAACAGGTTTTCCTCAACAGTCAAATGTTCAAAACAATGGCGGCCTTCCATCACTTGGATTACCCCACGCTTCACCATATCAGATGGGTCAGCACCTTGGACTTTAGAATTACGATAACTGATAAAACCTTTAGTGACTTCACCACGCTCTGAATGCAAAAGGTTCGAAACGGCTTTCAATGTCGTGGTTTTTCCAGCACCATTACCACCAAGTAAAGCCACAATTCCACCTTTTGGAACAGCAAGTGAGACCCCTTTGAGAACCAAAATTACGTGATTATAAATCACTTCTATATTGTTTATATCTAGAAGGACTTCTAATTTATCAGTGTGTCTTTCCATTCGGCCGTCCTCGAAAAAGAACGGCTGCAAAACCTGCAGCCGTTCACTGGGATTAGTTACATCTTTCAGTGATGTTATTTTCTTGTGCAAAGGCTAGAGAATCAGCCTGAATCAAAGGGTTAATTAAATCCATATCTGCCACAAGATAATCAGAAACTAAATTCCATTTGCCAGCACTTGCATCCCATTGAGATACAGCACCTAAACCAGGGCCCCCATGGTTTTCACATGACACCGAAAAAGCTGGGCCAATATTTGCCAACCCATACTCTGCCATCATCGCATCAGTGATTTCTAGCGCCTCCATACCTTTAATCATTTCAGCCTGGGAAATATCGGACGTCCCGGCTAGTTCTTGAGCCTTAAGGATCGCCATATGAGTGAGAAAAGCCATGTAAAGTGACCGATTGTACATCACAGTCCCAAGATTGTCCCCGGCACCAGCAGCTTTTCCTGACGCTACAACATATTTTTGTATATCATCATAGATTGAAAATTCACTTCCTGTGTCATTCATCACTAAAGATTTATACCCATTAGCAACATCACCGGCTGGGATCACATCATGCTCAGCGCCTGCCCACCAATTACCGATAAAGTTTTCCATTGGAAAACGGATATTGGCCGCTTCTTGGATAGCAACTTGGTTCATGACACCAAATCCCCACATAATCACATAATCTGGGCGCTCCCGACGGATTTGCAGCCACTGCGATTTCTGCTCTTGGCCTGGATGATCAACTGGAATCAATGTTAATTCAAAACCGTGCTTTTCAGACAATCCTTCCAATGTACGGATAGGTTCTTTTCCATATGCTGAATTGTGATAGAGCAGCGCAATATGTTTGCCCTCCAAACTTCCTGAGTTTTCATTCAGAAGGTAGTTCACGCCGGCAGAGGCGGCTGTCCAATAATTGGCTGGATAATTAAAGATGTTTGAAAATATCTTACCATTAGCCGCCGATGTCCGGCCGTATCCCATGCTATGCAGAGCAATACCGTCAGCCGTCACTTTCGGAATAAGCTGGTACGTGATACCGGTGCTTAAAGGATGATAAACGAGCGAGCCCTCAGCCTTGGTTGATTCATAACATTCAACACCTTTTTCGGTGTTGTAGCCAGTTTCACATTCCAGCAAGCGCACAGGTACGCCACCAATCCCGCCGTCACGCTCATTCAACATTGTCAAGTAATCTGCATAACCATCAGCCAACGGAATACCGGCAACAGCATAAGGACCCGTGCGATAAGACATCCACGGCAGGACCAGATCTGCAAAGACTGGTGATGCCAAAGCAATGCTGCTTACAGCAGCAGCTAAAAGTTTAAATTTCATCGGTTTTTCTCCCATTTTATCCGATTTTGGTCTTCTAAGGGCAATGCCCCTTGGTAATTTCTTTTTTGACAGTTCAGTGCGGAAACGGCCAAAGCCTGAGTTTTTCTTTTGCTAAGCGCCATATTTGCGCAATACCGTGCGGTTCAACCACTAAGAACAGAATGATCAAACCCCCTACAATCATGAATTCAAGATGCGTTGCCAAATCAGGCTGCCAACCGAGGCCAGCAACAAACAGATTTTTCAAAAGGACTGGTAATAAAACCAGAAAAGCTGCGCCGGCAAAGCTACCAAAGATCGATCCAAGCCCACCAATAATAATCATAAATAGTATCAAAAAGGACTTATTAATCCCAAAGGCCTCACCCACCTCTACAGCGCCCAAATACACAGAAAAAAATAGTGCGCCAGAGATTCCAATAAAAAAAGAACTTATCGCGAAAGCGGAAAGTTTCGCGTTAAGTGGGTTAACGCCAATAATTTCTGCGGCAATATCCATGTCCCGAATTGCCATCCATTTCCGCCCCATTGCTCCGCGAGTAAGATTACGCGCTACAATACCGCAAAAAGTCAAAATAATTAGACAGAAAACATAGGTTGCCCAGCTGTCAGCGTTGGCACCGGTAACGGCAACTCCAAAAAATTCACGTTCAGGGGCATTTATTTGACCAGATGCTGAATAATTGTAAAACCAGGGGACCCGGTTAAATATCCAGACTAGGAAAAACTGCGCTGCAAGAGTGGCCACAGCTAAATAAAACCCTTTTATACGCAGTGAAGGAAGACCGAATAACACCCCAACCCCGGCCGTGATTGCACCGGCTAAAAACACATGGATCATGATGCTAACATCTGGAAATGCTGTCATCAGTTTGTAGACAGCATAGGCGCCAACCGCCATGAAGCCCCCAGAGCCCAGCGATACCTGACCGCAATATCCAACCAGTATATTCAACCCAATCGCCGCAATTGAATAAATAAGAAATGGCAAAAAGATCGCATTTACCCAATAATCATTGATTAAAAAGGGGATCAATAAGAATGCAACTGCTAAAACAACGTAATAGCGATAGCGGTCAAATTTAATCGGGAATGTTTGGTTATCTTCTCTGTAGGTAGTCTTGAAATCACCGGCTTCACGATACAGCATTAGTTATACCCTTTCGATGATTTTTTCGCCAAACAGACCTTGTGGTCGAAAGACAAGAAATAAAAGCGCCAAGACATAGGCAAACCAGTTTTCAGTGGCACCTCCAATTAATGGGCCAACGAGGAATTCAAACATCTTCTCTCCAACCCCAATAATCAAGCCTCCAACAATGGCACCGGGGATCGATGTGAAGCCCCCCAACATCAGAACGGGCAGGGCTTTGAGAGCTATCAATGAAAGTGAAAACTGAACACCAGATTTTGTGCCCCACATGATCCCCGCAATCAGAGCCACAAAACCGGCTAGAGACCAAACCATTACCCAAATAAAATTCAGTGAGACCCCTACGGATAGAGCGGCCTGATGATCATCCGCAACAGCCCGCATTGCACGGCCTTGCTTAGTATATTGGGCAAAAGCCACCAAAGCAAACACAAGGAAAATTGCCACAACAGTCGCAAAAATATCTAAATTATCTATAAAAAATCCATAATCGAAAATATTAAAAGTGGTTTCATCAATCCACAGATTAATTCCTTGTGGAATCCCAACATCCAGCTTTTTAATTTCGCCGCCCCACATAAGGTCGCCAAAACCCTCCATGAAATAAGCCAATCCAATAGTAGCCATAAAGAGGATGATCGGCGCTTGATTAACCAAATGTTTAAAAATTACTTTTTGAACTAGCCATGCCAATATGACCATAATACCCATCGTCAGTAAAATCCCCGCCAATGCAGGCAAATGCCAACCAAAATGGTGAATTTCCGTTCCAAATATTGCGTTGATCAAATGGCTAAATGGCACCTGGCCGTTCATCACCCCAACTAACGTCATCGCAGAAAATAAGGCCATGACACCCTGCGCGTAGTTAAAAATACCAGATGCCTTATAAATCAAAACAAATCCCAGAGCGACCAACGCATAAAGAACGCCTGCCATAAGGCCGTTCAAAAACACTTCCATTCCAAAAACTACCTGCTCAGGCATCAGATTTTCCTTGCAAAGAGTTTTAGACAGGTAAACCGCCTGCATATAAGTATTTTGATGCGCTTACTAATCATGGCTCACCCCCAAATATGCGTCAATCACATCTTGATTATTGCGCACCTCGTCCGGCGTCCCATCACCAATCTTTTTACCATAATCCATTACAACCACTCGGTCACTCAGATCCATGACGACACCCATATCGTGTTCAATCAATGCAATAGTTGTGCCAAATTCGTCGTTCACATCAAGGATAAAGCGGCTCATATCCTCTTTCTCCTCTACATTCATCCCTGCCATCGGTTCGTCTAAAAGGAGTAACGACGGTTCAGCTACCAAGGCTCGAGCCAACTCTACACGTTTTTTTAATCCGTAAGGTAAGCGAGAAACAGACGTTTTACGAATGGCTTGGATTTCTAAAAAATCAATAATTTTCTCTGCAACCTCACGGTTTGCAATTTCTTCATGCTCCGCCTTTCCCCGCCACAAAGCCTGAGAAAACAAATTAGCTTTCATGTGGATTAAGCGACCAGTCATTACATTGTCCAAAACAGACATGCCTTCGAACAAAGCAATATTTTGAAAAGTTCGTGCAATTCCCTGTCGTGCTACTTCGTAGGGCTTCATATGAGCCCGTGGTTCGCCCTTATAAAAAACCTCACCCTCTTGCGGCACATAAAAACCTGAAATCACGTTCAACATCGATGATTTTCCAGCGCCATTCGGTCCAATAATTGCACGAATTTCACCCTCACGGATGTCGAAAGAGATGTCTTTGATAGCCTCGACCCCACCAAACCGGAGAGTTATGTTTTTCATTTCCATTACCACAGGGCCAATCTGACGACCATCTGCAGTAAGGTATGCTTCAGCCTGATCCAGCATCAAATCCAATCCTTCATGGGTTTTGGCATATTCAACCTTTCTGCAGACAAACAGACCACCAGTAGTAGGGACATATACGTTGAGATTTGTCGCAATATCATTCAGCCGCCATCTTATTCACAGCAGGTAATACCTCAGCATCACACACAACCAAAGTGGCTGAAATTGCACCTTTTCGACCGTCCTCATAAGTCACTTCCGTGGTTGTCTTGACTTTTGATAACCCATCATACAGCGCGTCGATAATATCTGCATATTTACTCTCTATAATACGACGGCGTACTTTTCGCGTTCTAGTTAGCTCACCATCATCCGCGTCCAACTCTTTGTGTAAAACAACGAAGCGATGCACTTGACAACTTGAAAGCATTTCATCTTCCGCAACGCTACAGTTTACCTCCTCAACATGTGATTTAATCATAGACAGAACCTTCGGATGTTGTGCTAATTCTTGGTAAGAAGCATAACCAATATTATTTCGCTCTGCCCAATTCCCAACAGCCGTCAAATCAATATTGATAAAAGCAGTACATTCTGACCGACCGTTACCAAAAACTACTACCTCAAGAATATTAGGAAAAAATTTCAATTTATTTTCGACGTATTTTGGCGCGAATAATGACCCTCCCGTCATTTTCCCGACATCTTTAGCGCGATCAATAATGCGCAGGTGACCCGTCTCAGGCTCAATGAAACCAGCATCACCAGTTGCCACCCAACCCTCAGGGTCTTTTGTATTTGCAGTACTTTCAGCGTTTTTATAATATTCCACAAAAACTCCAGGCGAACGATAAAATACCTCACCAGTATCTGCGATCTTTAACTCAACCCCTGGGCATTGGACGCCAACCGTGTCTGACCTAACCTCACCATCAGGTTGAGCAGTAATAAATACAGTAGCTTCAGTCTGACCGTAGAGCTGTTTCAGGTTAATTCCTAATGACCGATAAAAATCAAAGATTTCAGGGCCAATTGCTTCACCTGCAGTATAACCAACTCGGACCTTACTGAAACCTAATGTATTTTTCAGCGGACCAAAAACCATCAAATCACCGAAGAAATACTTCAATCGATCACCTAAATTGACATCTTTTCCGTCCAATATTGCAGAGCCAACTTTTCGGGCATGAGCCATAAAATAATGAAATATTCGTTGCTTCAGCTTACCTGCATCTTCCATCCTAATCATCACATTGGTTAGTTGGTTTTCAAAAACACGAGGTGGGGCAAAATAATAAGTTGGCCCTATTTCGCGCAAGTCTGCGTGCATAGTGTCTGCACTTTCAGGACAGTTTGTGCAAAAACCGGTCCACAAAGCTTGTCCAACTGAAAAAATAAAATCGCCAACCCATGCCATGGGGAGGTAAGCTAAAACTTCATCTTTCTGCCTTAGTGAATCAAACTCAGAAGAAGACTTACTTGTTTCGATCACATTGCGATTTGATAAGACGACACCCTTAGGATCACCAGTTGTTCCAGAAGTATACAACATAACACAAATGCTATCATAATCCAGATTAGCAATATGTTTCTCCATTACTGGACGCAGTTCATCATCTTTAGCACGCCCCACATTCTGTACATGTGAATACTGATGCAATTTTGAATGGTTGTATTTTCGCAGACCACGTGGATCAAGATAGATCATTTGTTCAAAATTTGGCAGCTCGCTTTGAACTTCCATCACTTTATCAACTTGCTCCTGATCCTCGGCGATTACAAAGCGTGCACCACAGTGACCAAGAGTATAAGTCATCTCGTCGGCGGCTGCGTCTTGGTATAGAGGTACTGGGACGGCTCCACACATTTGAACAGCCATCATCGACCAATAAAGATGAGGGCGATTACGGCCAATTACGGCAACAAAATCACCTTCTTTCAAACCAAGATTAATAAGCCCAAGAGCCAACGCTTCAATTTCTTCATTAGCTCTAGCCCAAGTCCAACTTTGCCAAATACCAAATCCTTTCTCTCGGTAAGCTGGAGAATTGGAAAATTCTTTTGCGTTTTTGCGTAAAAGCGCTGGTAATGATGACAGTTCAACTTGACGCATTGGCGACGTAATCAATTCAATTCCTCCCAGCTCTGTTTAAGTCGAGGTGCGCGTGTAATTACTATGACACTTCTCTAAAAGCATACGGATTAACTATATAAGCTAAGCTTCAGCTTTTCTCTAATTCTTCTAAATCCTTACAAATTTCTACATGATCATCTGTTACATCTTAAAACTTGAGTAATACTCTAATTCGATTCAATAGATACCAATAATTGTTAAGGTTTACCACCTGATCAGGCAATTTGGATATATACAAAAGTAAACCGATTGATTAGGCGCTATTACGTGGATCAAATGACTGCGCTCAGATAAGTAGATTAGTGGTCGCAGTTATCCTTATGAAGATAATTTGGTTTACAAAAATTTTCTCTTAAAATAGGTAAATTCAGCTCAATTTTCATGCATAGCATTGCAGTAAAATGAAGTTATCGTTAGCCATAGAAAATGCTGAGAATTACAAAGCGCCACGATCTTTTAGTCACAGGACGAACGCTACTTATAGGCAGTATAGGAGCATGGATCGCCAACGTCATTAATGCGCCAATCGCAGTCCTTACCGGCCCAGCAGTCTTGGTTGCACTATCAGCTCTCATTGGCCTCAAAACTGGTATTGATGATAGTGTGCGTAACATAACCTTTCTGATCGTAGGTATTGGAATAGGCAGTGGAATGAACTCCGGCGCGACTGAGGCAATTCTCAAATGGCCCTTAGCATTTGCAATCTTAGGTATAACTCTCTGTGCGACGCTTTGGATCTGCGGACGCGTACTTGAATACGGCTTTGGCATTCCTAGGCAAAGCGCTTATCTTGCAGCTGCTCCAGGGCATTTAAGTTTCGTTGTCAGTTTGTCCTCTGCATTGGAGCTCGATACTACCCGCATTGTAGTGATCCAATCAGTCCGAATAATGGCGCTTACACTCTCTGCCCCAGTGATTGCAATGGCATTTGGTTTTGATTTAAATGTACAAATTATACCTAGCGGCATACTAATTTCTTGGATCCATTTAGGCCTACTTTCAATTATTGGGCTAATTATTGGGTACGTCTTTGATAAAGTCGGTTTGCCAGCCGCACTCCTAATCGCAGGCATGGTCGTTTCGACCGTTGGGCACAGCACAAGCTTGACACCAGGCGTCTTACATCCATGGATGAACCTTATTGGACTTGTTATTATTGGTGCTCTAATTGGAGCGCGGTTTAATGGAATTACCAGAAGTGCCCTACTGCAATCGCTAATTGCTGGCCTTACAACCACCGCTATCACAGTAATCATGGTAATTTTTGCTGTAATACTTGTCGCCTATCTTCTCTCGCTTGAGTCAACACATGTCTTGGTGGCGTTTGCTCCTGGCGGATTGGAAGCCATGATAGTTATGGGCGCTGTTATTGGAGCCAATCCTGGCTTTGTCTCTGCCTGCCACATAGCTCGTCTTCTGTTCCTTACGATGCTTATTCCAGCTTTTGTAGGGCGCATAAAATTAAAATAAGAGAAAAATAAACTTGAATTAAAGGTGAGCGTACTTTCCACGCACATTATGCTAGCCTAATATGAAGCAAATTAAACTCGAAAGCGCATATGTCCCACGTAACACTTATCAGACACGGTCAAGCTAATTCAGGTGCCAATGACGAAGCAAACTATGACAAGTTAAGCGTATTAGGCCATAAACAAGCTTCCTGGCTTGGGCAACATCTGCGCAACACAAATCAAAACCACACAAGACTTTATACCGGAACATTACAACGGCAAATTGATACCGCTAAAGCGATGAAAACTGGGATTACAGCCATCCGCGATGCTCGTCTTAACGAGCTAGAATATTTCACCCTTGCCTCCGCTCTTGAAGCGGAGCATGGCGTCCCCATACCGGTGGGACAAGCCAATTTTTCAACTCATCTTCCGCAGGTTTTTAAAGCGTGGGAAGAAGGTATTATTGAAGGTGCGCCTGAAACATTTCAATCTTTTGAGGCTCGCGTACGAGACATACTTACTGAAATTACTATTGGTAAGGGGGCTGCTCTTGTGGTGACTTCAGGTGGATTAATTGCTATGATGATGCGCCAACACCTTGGACTATCTATCGGGTCAATGGCAAACGTTGCATTAGCGATAATGAACACCTCCATACACCGGCTTCATCCGATTGGTGGGGCATGGTCACCAGTGATGTTCAACGCAATCCCTCATCTTGAAATTCCACAACGACATTACGCTCAGACTTACGTTTAAGATTAATCAAAAATTTAACTGTTCGTCAGTAACCATACTTGTTCCCTATCACTTAACCTGTGCTGCGAAAGGATAGCCCATATGACGCATATTTGGGTTCGCGCTGAACATCGGATAAATGAAAGCCGCGTTGGGCTCACTCCAGAAGGAGCCCTTCAATTGATAACCAAAGGTATCCAAGTTACAGTTGAGGAAAGTCCATCCCGATGCATCGCAATTGAACGATACGCAGAGGTGGGGGCTAAGATTGCTCCAGAAAACAGTTGGCCTCTAGCACCTAAAAATGCGTTTATATTTGGTCTGAAAGAACTACCCGAAGATGGCACACTCCTGTGTCATAGACATATTATGTTTGGTCACGCTTACAAAGGACAACCCAAAGGGCAAAATTTACTTAAAAGGTTTAAATTGGGCAAAGGTGCGTTGTTCGATTTGGAGTACCTACTGACTGAGGATGGTTCTCGTGTTGCCGCCTTTGGTTATTGGGCTGGCTTTGCAGGCGCTGCAGTAGCACTCAAATGCTGGTCTGCCCAACAAAAGAATAAAAATACCGAACCCGTGAAAACTTACCTAACCTCAAAACACCTTCTAACCGAACTAGATTTAGATCTAGGTAAAATTGGCAACCACAGGCCCAGCGCATTAATAATCGGAGCACTAGGGCGCGTTGGTACAGGCGCCGTTGATCTTTGCACAGCCATGGAGATACCAATTACTCAATGGGACTTAAAAGACACCAAACATGGCGGACCCTTTCCTGAGATTCTGGAGCATGAATTACTTTTCAACTGTATCCTTGCACAATCTAACACTCCCACTTTCGTGAGTTTGAACACAACTCAGAGATCACGCAAGTTAACAGTTATTGGCGACATAGCTTGTGACCCTGATAGCAAATTTTCTCCCATCAAAGTCTATAATAAAACAACTAGTTGGCGGTCACCCTCTATTCGTGTCCAAAACAATCCTCCACTCGATGTAGTTGCGATTGACAACCTACCCTCAATATTGCCTTTCGAGGCCTCCAAAGACTATGCAGGCCAACTCTTACCTACACTTAATATGCTCACAGATATAACGACAGGCGTCTGGGCGCGTGCTAAAGAGTTATTTGAAAAAGCAATTCTTGAAAATTGATTTAACATGAGCGTATGTGCTAAACTCTCGCTACAACGCTACATTGTGCAATCTAAGACTAACAGACACACTCTTAATATGGGTGGAACAACAGCCTGCACTACGCGGAAACCGAATGTTTAAAATAGTTAAACTAAACAACAAAACTAGTTTATGAAAAGATCCGGTAATAAAGCCAGTCTGGTAAAAATTGGGAACCCCGGAACAACAACGAAAAAAGTGTTGGAAAACTCTTTTTGAATCTATCTGTAAGCATAAAATCAAAAATTTGCTGTGCTGCGTCCTCAGGTTCCATAATAAAAGGCATCTTAAAATTATTTTTTTCTGTCAGTTGGGTTTTTATAAATCCTGGGTTTGCGACCTGCACCCGCACGCCAGTTTTTCGGAGATCTGCATACATACATTCCGCTAAAGACATCGTTGCGGCCTTAGATGCAGTGTATCCAATTGATTTAGGCAGACCGCGGAACCCAGTTAATGACGAGGTTATCAGGATGTGACCAGCATTACGTGCAACAAATTGCGGAACAACTTGTCCGAGCACTCGCATAAAGCCTGTAAAGTTTATATCAGCCATCTCAGTAGCCTGGTCCGCATTCCAATCCGTTGCACCGAAAGGCCAATAGACACCTGCTAATAAAACAAGGCCATCGATCTTGCCAACGGAGGCTGCTGCAGCGCGAACATTTTCATCGTTCGAGATGTCAACGCATTGATAAGATGCTTTGCCGGGCAATTCGGCAACCAACGCAGCTAGTTTTGTTTCTGAACGAGAGGAGACGACAACTTCAATACCTGCACGGCTCATACAATGTGCCAATGCTTTACCTAAACCATCGCCAGCACCTATAAGCCAATAGCGTTTCCCTGTGATTGTTGTGGTCATTTCATTCACGTTCATACGGCAGCTTTTATCTGCTTTTGTACTGGACGCATGGTAGCCACGAGTTCTGCAACTTTTACACCATATTTTCGAAATTGGGAACGGTTTACAATGGTTCCATTTGGGGCAAGATACATCCAATCCACCGTATCCAGAATATGTCCACCTGAACTTTCCGGCATTTGAAAACGATATTTCAGTTGTACGCTGCCACCAGATTGTTGACCTAAACCTTCACCGACGACATCATTGGCAGTGGCACGAATTTTGCCATCCTCACCTAAAGACAGTTGCCAGGCCCTGGTCTGTTCCGATCCGTCACAGTATCGAAAAACTTCGTTCATCTTCCCCCTATCACCCTCCCAAACACAATCAAAATCACCAACAAAGCGCGATGTAACGCGCCCAGTTGGACCATAAATGACGCCCTCACAGATGATTGGTCCATTTAGGTGTTTACGGATGTCAAAATCCTCTCCACTCGATGCATAATCATCAGGTGACTGTGCTAAAAAATCCGCATAGTGTGTCCAAGCCCACATGAAAGCAGCTGAAATCAGCGCCCCCAGTATCATAAATAACAAAGCATTCATATTAAGACTCCTTCAGATCTGTCGTTGCCAAAAGTAAAATGGAAACGACTTTAAGGCCGCACGGTAGTCCTGCGTAAAGCAGGGTCAAAAGCATGAGAGCTTCAGGCGGATTGTTGACGGCACCACTCACAAACCCCGTCCACTCTAAAGCAGGCAGCATAATGATAGCAGAAAATGCCAGTGTAAATTTTGAAACAAAAGACCAAAGACTAAATCCCTCGGCAGCTGATGGGCTTATCTGCGCCATACGTTCCGCAAAAATTGCAGGCAACAATGTTAGATCAGCGCCAAGGGCAGCCCCTGACAAAACACACACACCAGAAAACAACAGCCAATCGCCTTGCCCTAACGTCAATGCACAAGCAAAAGCTACCACAGCAAGCATCATTGCACCAAGTAGAACTGGCTTAACTCCAAAGTTTTCGGCGAACTTACTCCAAAAAGGCGCTGCGACCGCTGCTGACAGAAAAAATAGCAGTAGTAATGGTCCTTCAAGCCCTGGTACCAACAAAGAACTTTCGACATAGAACAAAAATAGTGTTGAAGTGACTGCCACAGGGGCAGCATTTACTAACGCGATTAGGAGCAACCTGCGGGCCAGAGTATCGCTTAAAACAGCCTTAAAACCAACTGAGATCGGCAAGCCGTCATTTAGCCACTCACTGCGCATCATCGTAATGGCAGCTATAGTCAAAATAATAAAGCCAATAGAAAATCCTACGAATGGCAGGTCTGTAACGGTAGTCAAAACAACCGGAGCTATCGCTGCAAGACAAACACCGAACAACGCGCCTGTTTCACGCCATCGTGCAAGGACCAAATGTCCCTGCCCTGAAAGTTTACCAGATTTCACAACTCCCTGCGCGTAAAAGTTGATAGTTAGAAAACTAAACCCTGAGAATACGCCAGCCATCATTAACGCGAACCAAATCAACGGCGGCAGCAAAGGTGATACAGCGAACAAGCCAAACATTGACACCGCCATCAGAACAGACCCGGCAAAAACAGCATAAGACCGTTTGTTGCGAAGCGTTTCACTAAGCCAACCAAAAAATGGATCCTGGACCACATCAAACAAACGCAAAATAAATAATGTACCCCCAAGAGCCGCCAACGACACCCCATATTCATCAACATAATATTTCGGAGCGTGGATGTAGATTGGTAACCCTGCTGACGCGAGCAATGCTGCAAAAACCGCATATGCGGGCAATTTTTGAAAATTCACGGCGTTCACCTAGAGACTTCTTCGGACGGTGGTAAAGGACGCGAACGATAGGCCGCCTTTTTGAGCCACAGCTTCAATGCCTGCCAGTGTATAAGAGCTAATACGCGACGCGAACCAAATGGCCGACGCAATGCTGCAGCAAGAATTGAACGGTTGTTAAGTGCCCTACGCTGTCCAGTCAGTGTTGCGACCAAACCACCATCGCCTTGAGAGTAATCAATCCAAATCCCAATTCGATCTTCATTAATATCAAATCTGAATTCATAATCACCCTCGACGGGCTGAAATGGAGAAACATATAAAATCTTTTTCGCATGCATCCTATCATCCGGTCCAATAGATCGGTAATCAGTATGACTAACCAAGTAACTGTGGCGATCGCCGAACGTGTTTGTTACTTCTGCAATTACAGCTATCAGAGCATTATCTTTTCGCCAGCAAAGCCAGAAACTAACCGGATTAAATACATGCCCAAACATCTTTGGTTGCGCCAATAACTCAATGTTTTCCACACCGCAAACTTGGTTATCTTCCAGAACCTTCCGTACCCAAATAGTACCACTTCCAGATTTGGGTGCGCCGCCATGATCAGTATCATCTAGCACCATTAGACCGCGAGTATTACGAGAGAAAAGCCTTGGCATTTTCAGCTCAACCTCTGGGTTCAGCAAGATGTAATCTACTGAATATCTGAAGGCATTGGAAATCTTACCCTTCCGTCCATGGTAGGTCTGGCACACAATATGATCTATAGCTGCCATCACTCAGCAGCGATCTGCGCGCTTGAAGTTGTCATCAGTGAATGCGCCACGTCTACACCACTAGAAAGACCGTCCTCATGAAAACCGTGGCGCATCCATGCTCCACAGAACCAAGTATGATTAGCACCATTCATTGCTCGGACTGCTTCCTGCGCTGCAAGCGCAGCTAAATCAAAAACAGGATGTCGCAACACAGTTTCGTCATATATCAACTCTTCTCGGATATTCCTTTTAGTGTTCAAAGTCACAAAATGTGGGTCATCCACTGGAACGCGTTGCAACGAATTAATCCAATATGTCAGGTCGATACAGTCAGACTTGGAGCCTTTGTCCTCAGTGTACACCCAACTAGACCACGTTTGGCGTTTACGCGGCATAATGGTTCCGTCGCAGTGCAATGTAACTTGATTTGGCTGGTATTTAATCGTACCCAAAGCAAATCGTTCTGCTGGCGTTGGGTCAGCCAGTAGCCGTAAGCTATCGTCAGAATGCGTGGCAAAGATAACCTCGTCAAAGTGACGCCACTGATCGCCCCAAGCCTTAACTTCAACACCAAGAGGCGTTCGGCGTACTGATTGAACAGGCGTATTGGACCGCAACTCTACGCCATTGTTAGTTAAAGCAGTTTCAAGCCTGTGGACATACTCAATCGAACCACCATCGACAGTATACCATTGATGCTGACCAGTGGTTTTAAGTAACGCATGATTTTCAAAAAATTGAATCATCGCGTGGGCTGGAAAATTCATTATTTTATTTATTGGAGTTGACCAAATAGCACCACTGAGAGGTAGCAAGTAGTATTGTCTAAACCAGTCTCCTGTACCTAATGCATCTAAAAGTTGTGACACAGTTTGAGACGGATCAGTTTCAGCCACGGCAAGAGCTTTTTTGTTAAACTTAAAAATATCTCGCACCATTCCAAGAAATTTAGGATTGAACGCATTGCTTCTCTGCGCAAAGAGTGCATCCAGACTTGCCAATCCGTATTCTAGCCGACCACCATCAATTGATGCACCAAAGCTCATGTTAGATTTTACCACTGGAACGTTAAGCCTAGCGAATAAATCACCCATTAAAGGATAATTAGCATAATTAAATACAAGAAACCCTGTATCAACGGGCTGATTACCATTTTTGCCAGCTATGACTGTACGCGCGTGCCCACCCAACCGCGGTTCAGTTTCGAACACAGTAACTCGATTGTTTGACCCCAAAGTATGCGCAGCACCCATTCCTGATATACCACCACCAACGATAGCGATGCGTTTTGAGGGGCAGGTAATTTTTTCAAATTTCATTGACGGAAGCGTCCTGACGTTAATAGTGTTGATGTAAGTACGCAGATCACAGGCATTCAGATTTCAAAAGTCTTAAGTTATATTTTTGGTACAGCTTTTATTTATTTGATCCAGAACAATGTCCATGCCGTACACAAACTATGTTCATGGTTTTAGATATAGCTGCTAAGCAGCAGTTACCTGTCGTCGATATGGCGTCAACTTTCGCTATGAGGCAAACGCGCATGAACGAAAATAAAAACAAACGGATGCTTTGGGTGAATCACATAGAGCGTATCCGCGATCAAAAAGATCAAACAGCTTTTGCAGAATTATTTGAACACTTTGCCCCTAGAATAAAAGGTTTCCTTATAAAATCCGGAGCAAACTTATCGCTAGCTGAAGAATGTTCTCAGGAGGTGATGGCAACATGTTGGCACAAAGCTCACATGTTTGACCCATCAAGAGCATCAGTAGCGACATGGATTTTTACCATAGCCAGAAATCGGAAGATCGACGTGCTCAGAAAAGAGCGGCGTCCGGAACCTGAAGAGTTGACTTGGGGCCCTGAAGAAGAACCAGATCAAACCGACGTAATGGTAATTCAGCAAGAAAGCGAACAACTTGGTAGGGCAATCGCCGATCTTCCGGAAGTCCAACGTGATTTAATTAAAAAAGCATACTTTGGAGATCTCACTCACAGTGAAATTGCCGCACAAACTGGTCTGCCCCTTGGCACGATCAAATCCAGAATTAGATTGGCGCTAGACAGATTACGCCACGAGGTAAAGTGAACAACAATATGTACAACGCAATTAAACATCATTTGTCAGACAATATTCTTTTGGGATACTCCTCAGGTTCATTGCCCGAAGCATTTAGCCTGATGGTTGCTTCGCATATTTCCTTATGCAGTACTTGTCGTGCTCAATTAGAAAGTTTTGATGCCATCGGAGGAGAGGTGCTTAACAGTTCTGTTGAGACGGATACTCCAATGGCATCTGATAGTCTTAATGCAACATTAGCACTTATCCGAGAGGGTCCAACGCACAAGCCGGTCCCAAGTCGGATAGATGATCGAGTTTTGCCCAAGCCTATACAAGATTATATAGGCGGCGGGCTTGCGGACGTTAAATGGAGGGCGGTCGGAATGGGAGTTAAGCAAGCCATACTGCCTACCTCTGACGCTGCATCCGCTAGATTACTTTTTATCCCAGCAGGTGCCGCTATGCCTGATCATGGCCATCAAGGGCTAGAATTAACAATGGTACTGCAAGGTGCTTTCAAGGATGAAGATGACTATTTCGCCAGAGGCGATGTAGAAATGGCCGACAGCGAAATTCATCACACGCCGATTGCAGACATCAATGAAGATTGTATTTGCCTTGTAGTTTCGGACGCACGCCTTAAGTTTGACGGTTTAATCCCAAAAATCATGCAGAGATTTGCTCAGATGTAAAAAATTCCGTTTAACATCAAAACATATATAATCTTTAATCATAATAATTGATACCGCATGAGCGTTTCCAGTGTTCCGCATAGATTTTTAAATGATCAACTAATTCACTAGGTACAGAAACTGGTTGTTCTTTAGTCAATCGGGCTCGGATTGGCCCTGGTGCGAGCATTGCTGCTCCTGAACTTGTCCCTGTTTTTCCCAATGCAGAAAATACCTCTGAAGTCGCTGCAACAGTTAACATATCAAGGAAAAAGAAGTTGTCTGCAAATGGACCTTCTACAATGATCTTTCCATCATGACCGATGTTTGACAGACATTTGGCGGTCACTAAAGCAAGATAAAGAGCAATAGCAGCTTCACGCTTACCAGACCCAATTTCTGGTTCAGAGCCCACCCATTCAGAACGGCGCCCTTTAAAAGGGCCCGTCTCCTCAACGACCGCTGGCAAAAGCATAATATTATTTGAAAGAACAAAATCTAAATCAGTTTTCTTAGGAGTGCAATTCAACCCACCAGTCATTAAAACATACTCTCTGCCACCCATAAAACGAGCTGAAGGTGCCGGCTCGCCTAAAGCTGTAACATTGATTAAGGTATCCAAATCAGGATTAAGAGTAATATCTTTGCCACCAATTGACATTGCGACCACCCAAGTACCTGTTGAAATAACACTAAAAGGGGGCTTTTCAGTATAAATATAGGGAAGCAATGAAGCGTTTGAATCGTGAATGCCACAATAAACAGGAGTTTCAATTGGCAAGTCAGTTTGTTCTGCAACTTGCGACAAAATAGTTCCCAGTACGTCTGAAGGTTTACGAACTGGGGCAATTTTTTCTGTAATATTAAGTGAAGCGGCCAATGATGACACTGCTCCTTCACGCGGATTCCAAAGATCAGTATGACACCCAAGCGATGTAACGTCTGTTGCTGTTACACCAGTCAACTTAGCTCCCCAATACTGCGGATATGTGACTATTTGATGTGTCCGCTCTTTTAACGCAGAATCTGATCTAAACTGCCAGAAAAGCTGCGCACCAATATTTAACCCTCCTTTAAGCCGAGGTGACCCAGTTTCCGAAAAAGGTGGTCGGATAGAGTTGTAGGTTTCGGTCTGTAGATCTAAATCAGAAAATTCATAGTCGAGGATTGGCGCTACCAACTCTCCTTTTTTATCAAGGAGCGCAACAGACGCCCCGTGCGTTGTTATAGAGATGGCATCAACGCGGTGAGAAGCATGAAAATCGCGTAAACCACCTAATATAAAATCCCAATGACCTTCAACGTCAAAATGTGGCCACGGCGGTTCTTGTCGAACAACATTTGCACGCTTGATTACTAAAATCTCATTTAAGCTACACCTGTCAACCAATGCCAATTTTACGTTCGTCTTCCCAATATCGATGACGGCTATATGATCTGTCATGGCATGTGAAAAACGATTTCCAGAGGTTTAGAAACTGGCTCGTTATTGGGGTTAACCTTCATAATGTCGGCCATATACGCCCACCATTTCTGCATAACAGGATGGTTAGGCAAATCATTCATAGAATGACTGTCTTTGCGCCAAAGAACACCAAACAAGATATCAGTCTCGGTATCGAGGTGAATAGAGTAGTCTAAGATTCCTGCTTGTTTTAATAGACTTATAAGTTCTGGCCATATCTCTGCATGCCGTTTAATATATTCTTCGCGACAACCTGGGTTCAACTGCATCTTAAACGCGAATTTTTCCATTATCTAGCTCTCCAGACAGACCATAACCGCGGCAGTGCAATAACTCCAATCAATAGCGCACCGATTACGATAGACATAACTATGCCCGGCACGTTTAACAGGCCCAGACCAAAGGTCACCAATCCCATCACGAAGGCTGCAATTATAACCCCTACTATTGTACCAGATCCACCCAGAATACTGATACCACCGAGCACCACCATGGTTACAACCTCAAGCTCCCAACCTGTCGCAATAGAAGGACGGGTAGAACCAAGCCGGGCCGTCAAACAAATTGCTGCAATGCCAGACATCAGACCAGTCAAAATGAATAAAATAAATTTTATCCTTTGAACTCGAATTCCAGAAAAAAGAGCACCGGTCGGATTGTTGCCAATTGCGTACACTGCGCGCCCAAAATTAGTCTTATGCAAAAGGACAAAGTATATCGCGGCAATGACCATAAAAAGCACAAACTCAAACGATATGACCCACCAGACATAACCTTGTCCAAACCAAGAAAAATCCGATGGATAGCCACGGTATGCCTGATCACCCAGTACAATGAAACTGATACCGCGAAAAAGACTCATGGTACCAATAGTGACAACAATCGATGGCAGTCCCATGCGAGTTACTAAAAGCCCATTAAAAGATCCACACAAGAGACCTACACCAAGACCGATTAACACCAAGATTGGCGTGCCCATTCCCATTTGTACTGCTGCGCCCATTGCCGTAGAACTCAAAGCGATAATAGAAGCGACAGATAAGTCGATTTCACCAGATATAATAAGCAGTGCCATAGCAAAAGCTATCATTGCTTTTTCCGTAAAATTGAAAGTAGCATCACTCAAGTTCCAAGCATTTAGGAAATAAGGCGAAGCAAAGCTATTGGCAGCAAAGATGCAGATTGCCACCAATAAAAGTAAAGCTTCCCAGCTTTTGAGCCTTTGCTCAAGCGGAGAGCGCAGACGATCTGGGATTGTGCGGGATGAGATAGTCACGTTTTTAGCTCCGCACGTTTGAGAATAATGCGCCCCTTTTTGCGGTTTGCCTGTGCATTCAGCGCAACAGCAATAATAATCGCACAGCCAGAAATAGCCATCTGCCAAAATGGGGAAATGTCGATAACGGGAAGAGCATTCTTGATAATACCTAGGAAAAGAGCGCCAAGAAGTGCACCAATAACAGTCCCAATTCCACCCATGATAGAAACACCACCGATTACGCACGCGGCGACAACATCAAGCTCAAAACCACCCGCAATATCCACATAACTTACTGCAAATCGTGATACCCAAAGATAGCCCGATAACCCCGCTAGTGCCCCAGAAATTGTAAAAGCCCAGAATTGAGTTTTACCAACATTTATACCAGCATATGTTGCTGCATGGGGGTTTCCACCAGCAGCATAGAAAGCCCGACCCAATGTTGTTCGCGACATGACAAGCGTAAAAACCATTACAGTAATGATAGCGATCCAGCCCAAGACTGGTAGGCCAAGAATTTCCATCCGAGGAAATGCTTTAAAAGCCGAACTCATCTCGTGGCTGTTAACCCATTTTCCGTCAGAAATCACAAAAATAGTACCACGGAAAATAGTCATTGTACCGAGTGTCACAACGATTGACGGGATCGCAAGCTTCCAGACAAGGATTCCGTTGAACATCCCGAGTAATGCTCCAAGACTAACCGCCATCATGAGAGTGAAAACGATTGGAAGTTCAGGAGCCGCCACATTAACCATGGCAACCACCATGCCAGTAAGTGCTAAGTTTGCTGCAACACTGAGGTCTATGCACTTAGTCAAAATGACAATCATTTGGCCAATCGCCAAAAGGATAAGTGGCGACGTATCGTTGAATACATTTGCAAGGTTTTGAGGTCTAATAAAGCCTGGAAAGCGCAACGAAATAATCGTTATGAGTAAAATAATTGCGCAAATCAAAAAAGTTTCTCTCGATTTAATAAAGCGTTTTACCATATCGTAATTACCTCAGATACCAGCAGCGTGGCGGACCAGTGTTTCAGGTTGTAGATTGTTTTCATTCAATTCAGTCACCATGCGGCCTTCACGCATGACGATGACACGGTCTGACATACCCAAAACTTCGGGTATTTCAGAGCTTACCATAATGATTGCAAGCCCCTGTTCAGCGAGTTCCGCCATAAACTCATGTACCGCAGCCTTAGACCCAATATCGACACCCTTAGTCGGCTCATCTAGGATGATGATTTTAGGCTGTGTTGCTAACCATTTCGCAATTACTACTTTTTGCTGATTTCCACCTGAAAGATTACCGACATGCGTGTCGAACGACGCCGCTCGAAGCTCAAGACGTTCAGTATAATCCCGGGCTAATTTAAACTCCTTAGCCAGTTTAAGAAATCCATTTCCAGAAATTTTTCCAAGTGACGGTAATGTGATATTCTGAAAGATTGGTAAATCAAGGATTGCACCCTGCCTGCCACGATCTTCGGGAACATAAACAATCCCGTTTTCCACTGCGTCTGCAGGGGATTTAATCTGAACGGGTTTATCCTCAATCTTAATGGTTCCAAAAGTGTTGAGGGTTATTCCAAAAAGAGCCTGCATAAACTCCGAGCGGCCAGCTCCAACTAAACCGTAGAAACCAAGAATTTCGCCTTTGCGTAGGGTAAAAGAAATATCCTCGAACTCCGTCGGATGCGTATAGCTCTTCACTTGCAAAATAACTTTGCCCAGACTTGTCTTTCGTTTTGGGAAAATTTGACTGACATCGCGACCTACCATCATTTTAACAAGGTCAGCATCGGTCACATCAGAAATTGCACCATCACCAATAATTTGGCCATCACGGAAAACGGTATAATTGTCTGCAATACGGAATATTTCGTCAAACTTATGACTAATAAAGAGTATTGCCTTACCTTGAGATTTTAGGCTTTCAACAAGTTCGTAAAGCTCTTCAATTTCTTTATGTGAGAGAGACGCTGTCGGTTCATCCATAATAACAACGCGGGCATCAGTTGAAAGAGCACGAGCTATGGCCACAAGATGTTTATTTGCAATACCTAGGTCTTTAAGCTTTTGTTCAGGATCAATTCTTGCACCAATGCTGTGTAAAATGTCACACGACTTTTTATTCATGATTTTTAGATCAATAAGACCAAATCTGCCTCGGGGAGCGTGACCGAGAAAGATGTTTTCAGCCACAGATAATTCATCAAAAAGTACTGTTTCCTGGTGAATAGCTGTCACACCACTTTGGGATGCAGCTTGAGGCACAGGAAAAATTGTTGGCTGGCCATCAACAAGAATTATGCCATCATCAGGTTGGTATATACCAGTTAATATCTTGACGACCGTTGATTTCCCCGCACCGTTCTCACCCACGAGAGCAGTGACCTCGCCAGGAATCAATTTCAGCGAAACTTCAGAAAGAGCTTTGACACCAGGAAAAACCTTAGTAACTGCTTTAAGCTCTAAAACGGCTGGAGATTTAGATATCTCTTTCAGAGGTAAGATCGCGTCTGCTTGTTTTTGCATCAAAAGTTTTGATTCCTAACTCTCTAAATCCTTCGGCACAGCCTGATGCACTGCGCCGAAGATATGTTAGCTTGGCTTAAAAAATCGACTTAAATTGGTCGATGTTAGAGCTGTCATAAGTGAAAGGGTCTGACATAGCAGCCGAATTTGTATCATCTAACTTGACAGATCCCATCCGGCCCATTGGTATTTCTGCACCTGGCGCAGCATCCGCACCTTTAGCTATCGCATGCGCAAGCATCACGGCAGAATACCCAAGATCAATCGGATTCCAGATAGCAAAACTCTTTGTGGCACCGCTATCCACACATCCAGCCATTTCAGACGGAAGGCCAAGACCCGTCACGTTAATCTCACCAACCTTACCAGCATCAGTGACCGCTTGGCAGGACGCCAATATACCAACTGTCGTAGGAGCGATAATCGCCTTCAGATCAGGGTAAGACGTCATAAGACCCTGCGCTTCACGATAAGATTTATCCGAAAGGTCATCCCCATAAACTGTTGCAGCAAGGTTCACACCAGGGTAACTTGGGAGAGCTTTTTTGGCAGCCTCTATCCAAGCATTCTGGTTAGTAGCGGTCGCCGTAGCTGACAGAATTGCAACGTCGCCACCATCAGGCATGTGATCAGCAGCAAGCTTAATGATCGTATTCCCAATGAGATCAGTTGACGAAGGATTCAGATGCATCTGACGGCCTTCAGGTGCAACCCCAGAGTCCCAAGATACAACCGCAATACCGCGGCTCATAGCCTTTTTCAAACTAGGCACTAAAGCATCAGGGTCATTTGCTGAAATTGCTATGGCGTCAACGCCCTGCGCAATCAGCGAATTGATAACCTCAATCTGCCCTTCTGCCGTCGTATCTGTCGGGCCAGTATAAATGATTTCTACACCACCTAGTTCAGCGGCTGCTTCTTTTGCACCTTCAGCTGCAGCTTCAAAAAAGCCAATGCCGAGTGCTTTTACAACAAGCGCAATACGCATGTCGTCTGCAGCTATTGCGGTGGTGCCAAATAGGCCAGCCGCTAAGCTAAGACCTGCAGTAAGTGACGTTAATGTGCGACGTTTCATTGGTTTCCTCCATAAAGTACGTTCACTATTGATGGCCCTTACGAGGCCACGGTTTGCTGAGCGCCTCCCATTTGGGCGACGATCAAAGTCACGTCAGCGGCCTCAAGCAGAGCGGCCGCTTTATCTGAAACTTGGTCATCTGTGATGACAGTGGTAATGCGATGCAACGGACACAGAACCAGGCTAGACCGCTGGTCAAACTTTGTGCTGTCAGCAAGAACAACAAGCTCGTCCGCTTGTCCAATAAGCTTTTGTTCCGCTTGAATCAGAAGTGGGTCAGCCTCCATAAGACCAAGTGGCCCTAAACCTTTAGCTCCCATAAACATACGTTTGGCACAAAAATTTCGCGTGACATCATTTTCGAAAGGCGACAAGATGATGTTCTGTTCTCGGTAAATCGTACCGCCTGATAGCATCACTGTATTCCTGGAATGTTTAAGCAAGTGTTCAGCAATCGGGAACGAGTTTGTAAAAACTTGCATACGGCGGCTGGCCAGTGGATGGACCATTGAGAAGGTAGTCGTACCTCCGTTGATAATGATCGCATCGCCATCTTCGCACAGCTCAACGGCTGCAGCAGCAATTGCCTGCTTTTCTTCAATTCTCATCTTTTCATTCACAGAAAACGGACGACCCGCTAGGCCTACAAACTGAGGTGGACTAATTGCTTCTGCACCACCTCGAACCCGTCGCAGCTGCTCATCTTGATCAAGTGTTGCAATGTCACGCCGGATTGTTGCCTCTGAAGCCCCAGTGAAGTTGCATAGTTCAACCACAGTAACCACTGGCCGTTCCTCAACAGCTGACAAAATGATTTTGTGTCGTTCCTTTTCGTGCATTTTTACCCCCTAGACTTCTCAAGCTGTCTAGATTCGCAGCGCCTGTCAATCACAAACAATCACAAACAATCATTCTGCAGTGCAGCATGATTGTTTGTGATTGAACTTGATTGACAATTCCTTGGGTACAATCAACGTTGGGAACAACAAAGTATACGGTGACTATGTATTGACCAGGAGGCAACACGTTGAAATTACTAAAATCTCAGCTCCTTAATAACCGTTGGAGTGATCAAGATGCGCAAAATATGAGCGAATCAGAACTGTTGTTGTATCGCTCGAATATCCTTGGGTCGGACCAACGCGTAACGAATTATGGAGGCGGCAATACCTCTGCAAAAGTGATTGAAACTGATCCGCTGACTAGAGAAGGCGTTGAAGTACTCTGGGTCAAAGGATCTGGTGGCGATATCGGTTCAATTATGATGGACGGCTTTGCCACACTGTATATGGACAAACTTCAGGCCTTAAAAACGCTTTATCGAGGCGTCAAATTTGAAGATGAAATGGTTAATTATCTGCCACATTGTACATTCAAGCTCAATCCTCGCGCTGCATCCATCGACACACCATTGCACGCATATGTGCCACGTAAGCACGTAGACCATGTCCACGCTGATGCGATTATCGCTATTGCTGCTTCAAAGAACTCTAAAGCTTTAACACAAGAAATTTTTGGTGATCGTATAGGTTGGTTACCCTGGAAAAGACCAGGATTTGAGCTCGGTCTATGGCTTGAAAACTTCTGTATTGAAAATCCAGAAGCCGACGGTGTCGTTCTTGAAAGTCATGGGTTGTTCACTTGGGATAACACCGCAAAAAAATGCTATGGCCAAACCATCGACGTGATTAATGTTGCTATCAAATGGTTGGCTAAACACAGTGACGGCGTGGCTCCTTTTGGTGGACCAATTCATAGAAGCCTTCCAGCTCAGGAACGCCATGCCATTGCAGCTAAACTTATGCCAACGATCCGAGGATTAATTTCAAAAAATCAACATATGGTTGGTCATTTTAACGATGCCAGAGAAGTTCTTGAGTTTGTCACTTCGAAGGATATGGAGCCGTTGGCAAAGTTGGGTACATCCTGTCCAGATCATTTTTTGCGCACAAAGATTTGTCCACTAGTCGTTCGATTTGATCCAGAAAAGAGCAACATAGATAATGTCTTAGTTGGTCTTTCAAATCAAATAGAGGCTTACCGTAAAAATTACCTAGCTTATTATGAGCGGTGCAAGCACAAGGACAGTCCAAGACTGCGCGACCCAAATGCCGTAGTATACCTTGTCCCCGGTGTTGGTATGATCACTTTTGCTAAAGACAAAACAACGGCTCGGATCTCAAGCGAATTCTATGTCAATGCGATCAACGTGATGCGTGATGCATCGGCAGTTAGTGAGTATCAGGGGTTACCAGAACAAGAGGCCTTCGACATCGAATACTGGCTGCTCGAAGAGGCAAAACTGCAGCGCATGCCAAAACCCAAAGCCCTCGCAGGCCGCGTAGCTCTCATTACGGGTGGAGGCGGTGGAATCGGTTCGGCCACGGCAGAGCGTTATCTATCCGAGGGAGCCTGCGTTGTATTAGCGGACATTAATGAAGCTTCACTGCAAACGACCAAGGAAAAACTCTCAGCCCATTTCAACCAAGATTGCGTGCATAGCATCGTCATGAATGTAACCAGTGAAGATGCTGTTTTAACAGCATTTACGACCGCTGCACTGCAATACGGTGGTATCGACATACTCGTATCCAATGCAGGAATCGCATCATCCGCACCAATTGAAGATACATCTCTGGAACTGTGGAACAAGAATATGGACATTCTTTCCACTGGCTATTTCCTAGTAAGCCGTGAGGCATTTAAGCTAATGCGGGTCCAAGACTTAGGCGGTGCCGTTATATTTGTTGCATCTAAGAATGGCCTAGCAGCATCTCCAAATGCAGCTGCTTATTGCACGGCCAAAGCCTCTGAGATTCATCTGGCGAGGTGCCTAGCGCTGGAAGGTGCGGAGGCTGGTATCCGTGTCAATACAGTTAATCCAGATGCTGTCCTGCGCGGATCAAAAATCTGGGAGGGGGATTGGTTGGAGCAGCGTGCATCCACCTACGGCACTGATAAAGATGGGTTGGAAGAAATGTATCGCCAGCGCTCGATGCTGAAGCGTTCTGTTCTTCCAGAAGACATTGCTGAGGCTTGCTTTTTCTTTGCCGCAGACACATCTGCCAAGTCTACTGGCAATATCATCAACGTGGATGCTGGCAACCTCCAAGCCTTTACGCGATAGGATTATAAAATGAGCTATGAAACAGCTAAAGCTGCATTTGCCGACTGGGGTGTAGATACCGAAGCAGCACTTGCCCGTGTGCGAACTATCCCAATTTCAATGCACTGCTGGCAAGGTGATGATGTAGTCGGATTTGAAGAGCGAACTGGATCATCTGGTGGGGGTATTCAAGCCACTGGTGATTATCCTGGACGCGCTCGTACACCAGATGAGTTGCGCGCTGATTTAGATTTTTCATACTCAATGATCCCAGGCAAGCACCGTCTAAATCTACACGCAATGTATCTAGACACAGATGCAAAACCTGATCGTGACGAAATCGAATTCCAGCACTTCTCCCCCTGGGTCGATTGGGCCAAAGATCAGAGCATCGGGTTAGATTTTAATCCAACATTTTTTGCCCATACCAAGGCAGACGACAATTTGACACTTAGTCATCCAGATCAGGGCATTCGGGACTTTTGGATTGAACATGGAAAAAGAAGCCGTGAAATCGCAAGCCAGATGGGAGTGGCCTTAGGCTCAACATGTGTAAACAATATATGGGTGCCAGACGGCTACAAAGATACTCCAGTTGACCGTATGTCCGCGCGCGCGCGTCTAGAAGTAGCGCTGGATGCAATGTTGGCGCCGAAGCAAGACAAAAAGAAAATGCTTGACGCTTTGGAATGCAAACTTTTCGGTATTGGTGTAGAAGCATGCACTGTTGGCAGTCATGAATTTTACATGGGTTATGCGATCCGTAAAAAAACTCTTTTATGCCTTGATATGGGCCACTTTCACCCAACAGAGAATATCGCTGACAAACTGAGTGCAGTTGCTTTGTCATTAGATGAAATCTTGCTGCATGTTTCTCGACCAATGCGCTGGGACAGTGATCATGTAATTCTGCTTAACGACGAAATACAACAAATGGCACAAGAACTTGTAAATGCAGATTTACTCGAACGAACACGTATTGGTTTAGATTTCTTCGACGCTACAATCAGCCGGACCGCAGCATGGGTCATTGGCACACGCAACATGCAGAAAGCTCTGCTTAGAGCGCTTTTAATGCCTATAAATTTATTGAAGTCAGCAGAAGAAGAACTGAATTTCACCAAACGTCTAGTTGTTACTGAAGAATTCAAAGATATGCCATTCGGGGCAGTTTGGGAAGAATTCTCTAATCGTGAAAATGTTCCTAATGGCCAAACATTAATCAAAGAACTAGAGCGTTACCAAACTAGTGTATCAGGCCGCAGTCGAGAGTAGAGAATGGCATTTAATTAATTAAATTTTATAAATTTTGTATATACTCTAAAAACCCGGTTCACTCGACGGTAGGTGTCGTTTTTGGCAATGGCAAACCTGCAGTTTCAGGTGTTTCTTCGATCTCTTCAAAATCAAAATTATCGAGACGATGAGCCCGCTTACCTGTTTTTTCTGCACTAATTTTAATGTCTTCAATATCTTTAGAAGCCTGTGTAAAGTGGCGATCCAAATTGGACACTCGAGAACCAAGGCGATCTACATCCGCTACGAGCAGGGACAATTCTTTACGGATAGCCCCCGCTTGTTCGCGCATGCGTGCATCCTTAAGAATTGCACGCATCGTGTTCAGCGTGGCCATGCATGTAGTTGGTGAAACAATCCAAACTCGAGCTTCAAAACCCACTCTTACAAGTTCAGAGAAATTTGCGTGCAGCTCCGCATATACGGCCTCAGAAGGTAAAAACATTAAAGCACCCTCTGCTGTTTCACCATCAATAATATATTTTTCAGATATATCAGAAATGTGCTTTTTAACGGCAATCTTCATTTGGGCAGTTGCTTGTTTTGCTGCATAATCAGTATCAGCATTGCGAAGTGCCTCGTAAGCTTCCAATGGGAATTTACTATCAATTACGATTGGGCCTGGTGGGTTTGGCAGATGAATTAAGCAATCTGCCCGCTTTCCATTCGATAACGTATACTGCATCGAATAGCTATCGCGGGGCAGAGCTTTGCCAACAATATCGTGCAACTGGATTTCACCGAATGCTCCCCGAGTTTGCTTATTGGACAGAATATCTTGTAGCGACAGAACATCACCTGAAAGCTTTGTGATATTGTCTTGAGCTCTATCGATGACCGCTAGACGTTCCTGCAGCTGAGTTAAGCTAGTTGAGGTTTGCTTGGAAGATCCATGCAGACTTTCTCGCATACGTTCCTGCATCTCATTTAAAGAACGTTGGCTGCGAAGCGCGTTGTCGGCCAGTCGATCTTGCATATGTTGTTGGACAGTCGAAAGGCGAGCCTCAAATGTCTGAATTACTTGGGCTTGTGCCGCTGTTTGGGTATCAGATACAGTCTGTAACCCTCCACGCAATTGTTCTTGCCCTTGATTTAAAGCCTGCACAGTTTGCCCTAAATAATTTAACTGATGGGCCAACGGTTCTGATGCACGGGCTGAACGGTCCGCCGCACGCACAGCAATAATAAGCAAAATTAAGATAATAGTCGCCACAACGAAGGCCAAGAAGATCAAAATCACAGCCGGATCACTGTAATCGAAGACTGAATTTTCAATCTGTATCATGTACGCCCAAAAAGCCGTTCAATATCAGCAAGCTTGAGTTCAACATATGTCGGCCGGCCATGATTGCATTGACCAGAATAAGGTGTTGCTTCCATTTCTCGCAATAAAGCGTTCATTTCCTCCGCCCGCATCCGTCGTCCTGATCTAATCGAGCCATGGCAAGCCACTCGGCTCAAGATTGCTTCAATCTGTGCTTTGACTGAATAACTGGTACCAAGATCAGAAAGCTCATCTAGAATATCACGGATCATCGCCTGAGCATCGACTTCACCCAGTATCGCCGGAGTTTCCCGCACTGCAATAGCGTCACCACCAAAAGGTTCAATACCCAAACCCAATAATTGCAGATCTTCTACAATGTCCATTAGACGAGTACACTCAGATGCAGACAGTGTCACAATCTCCGGAATTAATAACACCTGCGAAGCCACAGTTTTTTCTACCATTTGAGATTTGAGTTTTTCATAGACTAACCGCTCATGAGCGGCATGCTGATCCACAATAACCATCCCGGTTTGTGTCTGTGCTACGATGTAATTTTCATGGACTTGTCCGCGAGCCACACCCAACGGTAAGTCTTCTATCTCTGCATCGTGATTGAAAGCCGGTTGCTCCACACGGGCGCTATAGTCTGTTGCCATTTCAGCAAAGGCAGGCACAGCATGCGATCCAGAGCTAGGCCGGTCCATTTGATAAGCACGTCGTTCCAATGTTTCAGGTTGCATTGCCCCAAGCGTAGCACCAGCTACGGTTGAAGATGCCCGATGGCCAGCACTAGCCAAAGCGTGGCGCAATCCTGACACTATCATTCCACGCACCAACCCGGGATCTCGAAAGCGCACTTCAGATTTAGCAGGATGTACATTCACATCGACAAGTTTAGGGGCGCAATTAATACACAAGACTGCAGCCGGGTGTCGTCCACGACTTAAAAAATCAAAATAGGCAGCACGCAATGCTCCAGTAAGGAGCTTATCTTTCACTGACCGCCCATTGACGTAAAAAAATTGCTCAACAGCTGCGCCTCGTGAATAAGTTGGCAAACCAGCATAACCCGTTAGGTGTAAATTTTCCCGCATAGTATCAATGGCAATACTATTCTCAGCAAAATCAGCGCCAAGTGCATTTGTTAGACGGGCATGCAAAGCTTCCATCGGGTCTCCCGACTGTGCCTCAACCTGAAGAATTATGCGTGGCTTATTTGATACATCGCGCAGTTCAAACCGAATAAAAGGTTTAGCCATTACCAAGCGCTTCACAATATCTAATATCGCTTGGGTTTCGGCTCGGTCTGAACGGAGAAATTTTAAACGCGCAGGCGTTGCGAAGAATAAATCACGCAGAGTAATCACTGTGCCTGAATTTAAGGCAGCTGGTTTAATCTGCCCCATTTCACCACCACAAATTAAAATTTCAGCTGCCTCTTCATTAGCCACGCGGCTTGTAATGGTAAGCCTGCCTACAGAGCCAAGACTAGGAAGTGCCTCACCCCGAAATCCAAACGTGTGTATATTCAACAGATCAGAGCCATCAATTTTTGATGTAGCGTGACGGCTTAAAGCGAGAGGAAGTTCATTAGCAGAAATTCCACAACCGTCGTCTGCCACCCGAATTAATGTCTTACCACCATCAGCAAAGTCAATGCTAATACGGCTGGCACCCGCATCAATAGAGTTCTCCACTAATTCCTTTACTGCTGAAGCAGGTCTCTCGACAACCTCCCCGGCCGCAATACGATTAATTGCCGCCTCCTCTAATTGCCGGATTACTGGTCTTATATTGGGGTCCATTGAATTCATCACACAATACCTAGCATCTTAGAAAACGATTCGACTACCTTTGACGTTTCCACTCTCAGAATAACATGAACACGTAAGGGTAAAACTCATCAACATCTGGAGCGAGTACATCAATATAGTTAGGCAGCGCGCAAACCAGCTTCTAAACCAGCCAACACCTTGTCAATTTCATCTTCGGAAATGATTAATGGTGGAGACATCATGATATTATTACCACCTACACGTACCATTGCACCTGCTTCATAAGCAGCTTTGTAAATTCGCTTCATCGTGTCTGCGTCCATTGGTGCCTTCGTGATCGGATCACTCACAATTTCAACACCAGTCATCAATCCATGCCCTCCTCTAACGTCACCTACAATATCAAACCGTTCCATCAAAGATTGGCATCCTTGGTAAAGTTGGGCCCCGCGCGGGCCAGCATTAGCATTCGTCTCCAGACGCAGTGTTTCTGACAAGCATGCAACTACAGCTGCAGCTCCAACAGGATGCGCAGAATATGTGTAGCCATGAAAAATCGACCCATCAGCATCCGCCTTTTCGAAAACTTCTGCTATAGCTTCATTCATCAAGGCCGCACCAACTGGGAAATACCCTGAAGTGATGCCTTTAGCGCAGCACATCATATCAGGTTGTACATCCCAATGACGGCTACCTGACCAATCTCCAGTACGTCCAAAACCTGTAATGACTTCATCAGCAATCAGCAGTATCCCATATTTATAACAAATCTCTCGCATCAAGGGCATGAATATTTCATCCGGAACAATCACGCCACCTGCACCTTGAATCGGCTCCATAATGAAAGCAGCAATGCTACGGGGCCCCTGAAATTGGATTTCATCCTCCATCATTGAAGCAATATTCTGCGCTAAGACGGCAGGGTCTGTCTCATCAAAAGGATTACGATAGGTATAAGGGCTTGGAAGATGAAAACATCCAGCCATCAATGGTTCATATGCAATCCGGAACCTATTATTTCCGTTGACAGATGCACCACCAAAATGTGTACCATGATATCCTTTTTTCAAAGATAGAAATTTTGTGCGCTCTGGCTCACCGCGCAAACGGTGATACTGACGCGACAAACGGAGACAGGTTTCAACCGAATCTGATCCGCCAGATGTAAAAAATACTCGAGCCATACCATCAGCTTCAAAAAAATTCCGCACCATATAAGAAGCCTCAATTGCTGGCGGATTAGAAGTACCTGCAAAAGCAGAGTAATAGGGCAAATCATGTAGCTGTTTTGTAATAGCGTTTTTAATCACGTCGTTAGAGTACCCAAGGTTTACACACCAAAGTCCACCAACAGCATCAACCGTTTTATGCCCATCGATGTCCTCTATCACCGAACCATAAGCGCCTGTGATAATAGTTGGAGCATGCTCCATCGCTTCACCTGGATGTCCCATGGGGTGCCACATGTGACGAGCATTGTTAGCGCGTAAGAAATTATCGTCTTTCATAACCAGCCTCTAAATTTCAAGATTACAACTAAACTAAAGCATTGCACTTCCACACTGTATGGATCGTTCATCCATACATCAGTTTAAGTACAGAAACCACAATATCATATAAAGCTCTTATACTGCTCGTTGGGCTGCTTATCATTATCACTATCCAATCTACAGCGAGGTAGTGGAACTCAAGTCTACAAAAAGAAAATAATTACGATATCACTTTTTTACTAAGCGCTTGTTCTCGGTGAAACGAATAAACGCCTGTAACAACTATAATAAATGTTCCAATTAAAGTTGGTTGATCAGGCCAATCACCAAACATTAAAATACCTAACCCTATTGCCCCAATCATAGAGGTGTAGCGAAAAGGAGATACAAAACCTATGTCACCAGTTCGTATCGCCATAACACTTAATAAAGTAGCTATCAGAATTGCGACGGCAGAGCCAAAAATTAACAACCATGACGCTGCATTGACTGGTTGCCATTCTACACCAATCAACATAATTCCAGCAAACAAAGTACTGCCGATAGCCGTTGCAAGCACAACAGTAACAGTCGGTACTGTGCTCGTCAGTTTTCGGGTAGCAATTTCTCTTATTGTAACAAAAACCATCGCTGATAAGGCAGAAAGCGAATAATAATTAAAACCATCAAGACCAGGCCGTACGACTATTAAAACACCTACAAAACCAGCGAGTATAGCGGTCCAACGTCGCCATCCGACAGGCTCCGAAAGAAAAAGAGCCGCAGCCATTGTAATGGCGAGCGGTAAAGCCTGTAGTATTGCTGTGACATTGGCAAGCGGCATATGCTTTAGGGCTGTTAAAAATGCGACCGTGGTAAGAATTTCAGCAACCACACGCACTGTAATGAGGTGCTTATCGTGCTTTGACAATTCGAGTATTGTAGTTTTAGTGATCCATGCCACTGCCAAAACAGGTGGAATGGTTATGATACTGCGCAGAAATACTGCCTGAAATAAAGCCATCTCAGAAAAAAGGAGTTTCATAAAGGCATCATTAATAACATATGCAGATACGCAGCCAGTCATAAGGGCAGCGCCTTTCATATTGTTGTTTAGACGCATAATTAACTCCAAAAAAAATTGCTGATAAATAATGTGACAAGTCAAATAAATCCAATAAAGATTTGGACCAGACCAAAGAGCTACCAGAGATATAAAAAGCTCAACAGATCTTAAGGGCTACAAAAGAAATACAAATTGAGAGCATGTAAACAATTGTCTTGAGACATCTACAACCAGAGTTACTCTTTAGGGTAAAGATTCAGGTCGTACGCTTTCTACATGGTCCAATCATAGCGGTAATTGCCAATATGACCCCAGATATTGTTGCAATCATGCCCGCTGCACTTACAGAATTGAAATCGCCAAACCATTGTGGTCCATATCCTGCTAAAAAATAACCTACGATTGCAGCAAAAGCTGCAAAAATAACTGACCAGGCAATTTGATGACCCAACCTATTAGTCATCATCCGAGCAGCCGCAGGCGGGCAAATAAACATGGCAATGACAATGATTGATCCAACCGCATCAAATGCTGCAACTGCCGCAATTGCAGAAACAAATACAAGCACCAATCCCAGTGAACTGGTAGCAATACCAACACTTTTCGCATACGCCTCATCAAAGGTGGACACGCCTAATGGTCTCCAGAAGATAAAAATAAAAATACAAATCAAGAGAAGTGCCGCCATCATCCGAGGCAGTTCAACTGGGACAGTTCTGAGCGTCGCTGGATCAAGCAGGGAACCCCATCCTTTTGCATCAAGCCAAATAAGACTTTCCAGATTACCAAATAACGCGTGCTCAACATCTAAATGAACGCCTGAGGTATCCGATTGCTCAAGAAGTAGAACGCCTACAGCAAACATTGCAGTAAAAATCACGCCCATAGCAGCACCTGTTTCAATGCGGCCAAGCCGCCTAACAACCTCAATTGCTAAGACTGCTATTAAAGCCGCAGAAGCCGCCCCAAACAACATAGGTCCAGTTGCCACAGCACCGGTGACAAGAAATGCTACAACTATGCCAGGCAATACAACATGGCTAATAGCATCACCAATCAGAGACTGGCTTCGTAATAACAGAAAATTTCCAGGCAACGCACAACCGATAGCAACGCAAACGCCTATTATTATTGGCGTGAGAGAGAGTGAAACAAATTCTGCTCCCATCAAAACAACGCCCGCGGAGCTATAATCCGCCCATCCACCTCATTCATTTGATCAGGTGTTAAAAATTCTTCAATCACAGTCAGCCCATCATACCGAGTTGCCGCCGCCGCAAAACTTTGATCAGCACGCACAATAGACCAACGGTTTTCATCCAATAGCGCTTTGGCAGCCGCTGCTTGTCCAGACGCAGTAGCTACTCCGTCTGGCAGTATCAATCCGGCACGAAACATCAACCTCCGCGTCAGTGCCTCATAAATTGGTTGACCTTGCGCTAGTGCTAAAAGCCCCTGACGCAGATGGATTTGGCGCTGATATTGATAGTGCGTCAAAACAGAAGCCAAAACCCCTCTCTTTGGGGCAAATAGCAGCGACATCACAAAAAAGGCAAACCCAACAAGTACAATAATTGGTCCAGTTGGTAAGGCAGGTGCCACTGCAGACAATGCAGCGCCAATGTAACCAGACAATCCACCCAATATAGCTGCAATCAAAATTACACCGTCAGATCTATCAGTCCAAAAACGGGCAGAGACGGCTGGAACAATTAAAAGTGCAACTATCAAAATTAAGCCCACTACTTTAAGACCAACAACTGTCACAACCAAAACAATACCCATCATCGCAAAATCAATCCATGCTAATGACCAGCCAGAGGTCTCCGCAAATGCAGGATCAAATGCCGCCAATTCAAACGGCCGACGCAAAAATAGAACGAGAGACAATACCACTGATGCAGCTACGGCCAACAGTAACGCGTCACCGCGTAACATTCCCGCTGTGGAACCAAGGAGAAAGCCTTCCAAACCGGCTTGCTGCCCAACACTCATAGTTTGGACGATGGTTAACATCACAATACCCAGCCCGAAAAAGACTGATAAGACTGCCCCAATAGCCGCATCCTCACCAAGTCGAGTGCGCGTTGTTAACCAATGCAAACATAAAAGGCCCAAAGCCGCAGACACACCAGCTCCAAACAATAGTCCAAATAAAGACCGTCCATTACCACCAAAAGAAACCATAACTATGAAAGCCAAAGCAATACCAGGCAAAGTAGCATGGGAAATTGCATCACTCACTAATGCACGTTTTCGTAGGAACAAAAAAGTTCCAGCAACACCTGCAGCAATTCCGAGTAGGCAGGCACCCAAAGTTACCAAAGTTGCATTATAACCAAGCTGTAAGAGTAGCGCGTCAATCATTATAATTAGATAGCCACGCTTTCAGGGTCAACACGGGCAGTAGCGAGCCGTCCCCCGTAAGTAGCTTGGAGATTTGCCTCGGTAAATATATCGTCAATAGGACCTGCAGCAACAACTTGTTTGTTTAATAAAACAACATCGTCAAAATAATCGGAAACTGTTGCGAGGTCGTGGTGTACGGCAACAATAGTTGACCCAGAATCTCTTAATTCTTGTAAAACAGCAATGATGGTTTTTTCAGTTGCTGCATCGACACCAGCAAGAGGCTCATCCAGAACGTAAATCTCAGCATCTTGTGCTAATGCCCGTGCTAAAAACACACGTTGCTGTTGACCACCTGAAAGTTGGCCAATCTGACGGGTGGCAAAATCAGCCATGCCCACACGGTTCAAGCATTTAATAGCTTGTTCACGATGTGACGCGCGGATACGTCCTAGCAGTCCAAGATTTCTATACATCCCCATCATCACAACATCGATTACTCGGGTTGGGAAATCCCAATCTACGCTTGCCCGTTGTGGCATATAGGCGATCTTGTCTCGCATTTTAACAAGAGGCTTACCTAATATGCTGACTGACCCAGCCAATGGTTTTATCACGCCTAAAACGGCTTTAAGTAACGTTGATTTACCAGCTCCATTAGGTCCCACAATAGCTGTCATTGTACCGGGGTGAACCACCATATTAACGGAAAATATTGCTGGGGTCTGATTATATGAAACAGTAAGGCCATGCACAGCCAGTGGGCTAACGGATTGAGCTAAGTTAGCATTTTTATTATGAGCGTCATTAACAAGTGAAATACTCATGCCGCACCCGCCAATTTACCCAGTCTTCCTCTGGCGGTTACGTCCGCGCCCAATGCTCTCGCTATTGTCGTCACATTATGATCAATCATTCCCAGCCATGTACCCTCATATGTCCCGTCAACGCCCATAGCGTCACTGAATAAAGTGCCACCAATACTAACGTCATGGCCTTGAGCAGCAGCACCCTCAATAAGCGCGCGTACATTACGATCAGAAACGGATGTTTCAACAAATACAGCAGGGACTTTGCGATCAACCAAAATATCAACAAGTTCACTAATGCGATTTAAACCAGCTTCACTTTCAGTTGAGATACCCTGAATACCAAGCACATCAAAGTTATAGGCTTTACCGAAATACCCAAAGGCATCATGGGCCGTAAGCAAAATCCGGCTTTTTGGCGGTACTTTCATAAGTGTGTCGCGAGAGTAAGCATCCAATGCAACGGCTTCTTGAACGAATGTGGAAGCGTTTTCTTCAAAAAGAGTACGCATTTCAGGGTATAAATTAGTTAATTCATCAACGACAATAGACGTACACTGGGCCCAAATTACAGGATCCATCCATACATGTGGATCAAAGCTATCATCATAGTCAGCATGAGTAATCAACTGTGCTGGGTCCAGATTATCCGCCACAGCATAAACAGATCTCTTACGATCCAAATCTGCTAAAAATTCTTCCATTTGGGCTTCTAAGTATAAACCATGCCAAAACGTTACATCAGCACGCGTCATCGCTACGATGTCACTACGGGTCTGACGATAGCTATGAGGATCTATACCTGCGCCCATTAGCCCGCGGACAACGACTGCTTCACCACCAATCTGGCGCACCATGTCAGCGATCATACCAGTTGTTGCAACAACTTTTAGGGGTGTCGCCGCAAGAACTGGCATTGCCGCGAATGCAGCAATGGCAGCGAGCACTGCACGGCGAGGAGTATCTACTTTAAACAAATCAACCATCATCTAGTTGAATATGAGAGTCATTCTCAAAAGTCAATCTTATTGCGATTGATTCGCAAATTTAGATTTTAAAGAAAGAATTTTTTTGTATTTTGGATGTATCTCACCAGTCATTTTATCAAAGTACCAAAGTTAGCCAAAATTCAAAATTGTGTAAATTAAAAATGCTCATATCCTATACATAAGATCGCAACGGCTTGCCAAATGCTGCCCCCCATGCGACCATTTTTATCAAATCTACCCAAGAGAAAATTACATGCCAATCCGCACACCATTAGAAACGGTCAATCAGTCAACGGCCCAAATACCACGAATTCTGGAGCCCCGAAATTCAGGAATACCGCTAGATATGGATTGGCTCCGCGCAGTTGAGGCAAACACATCAGCAATCGAACGTAGATGCTCCTCAATACCGGGGCGGCGATCCATCAAGAACGACCATCAGGCAGCATGGTTACTGCGGGCTATAACTTGCATCGATCTAACCACTTTATCAGGCGATGATACAGAAAGAAGAGTTCAACGAATTTGCGCTAAAGCCCGACAACCAGTGCGTGCAGATTTACTGAAGCAGCTCAATTTAACAGGGCTGACAACGGGAGCAGTGTGTGTTTACCATGAAATGGTGCAAACTGCGGTAGCCGCATTAAAGGGATCGGGGATTCCTGTAGCAGCAGTTTCAACAGGTTTTCCCGCAGGTTTGTCTCCACTCCATCTACGCATTCAAGAAATCGCCGAAAGCGTTAACGCAGGGGCTAAAGAAATTGATATCGTTATTTCGCGGCGTCATGTTCTAGAAGGCAACTGGCAAGCGCTCTATGAAGAAACACTCAAAATGCGCAAAGCGTGTGGAGATGCTCATATCAAAGCGATATTGGCGGCAGGTGAATTAGGATCACTGCGAAATGTTGCTCGCGCTTCTTTAGTTTGCATGATGGCGGGAGCGGACTTCATTAAAACATCAACAGGCAAGGAAAGTGTAAATGCGACACTGCCCATAACATTAGTAATGATCCGCGCGATACGGGAATATCATGAACGTACGGGGTATCGCGTTGGTTACAAACCGGCAGGTGGTATATCCAAGGCGAAGGATGCGCTAACATATCTGACCCTAATAAAGGAAGAATTAGGCAACCGTTGGCTGCGAGCTGACCTCTTTCGCTTTGGGGCCTCCTCACTGTTGGGAGATATTGAACGCCAGTTAGAACACTATCTGACTGGAGCTTACTCTGCTGGGTATCGTCACCCTATTGGATAATTAGAATTTAAGATAAATTCCGAGCTATTTTTAACCTGAAAAAACTGCTCGGCTTCTAATAAGGAGCAAGTATGACTGTAAAAGAAATTTTTGAAACTATGGAATACGGCCCTGCACCCGAAGCAACCAAAGAAGCAATGGTTTGGATTAATGCAAAAAATGCACGTTTTGGTCATTTTATTGATGGGGTATTTACAGAGCCGTGCAAAGGGTTCGATAGCTTTAACCCTACAACTGGTAAAAAACTTGCCACCCTCACTCAAGCAACACAAAAAAACGTAGATACAGCAGTACAAGCCGCCCGTGCAGCACAGCCAGCTTGGGCGAAAGCGCGTGGTTATAAACGTGCCCGCGTTCTTTATGCAATCGCTCGCCTTTTGCAAAAACATAGTCGCTTATTTGCCGTGCTGGAGACACTCGATAATGGCAAACCCATCCGAGAAAGCCGCGACATCGATATTCCATTAGTCCAACGTCACTTTTACTACCACGCCGGCATGGCTCAATTAATGAGTGTTGAGTTGCCAGACCAAGAGGCGATGGGTGTTTGCGGGCAAATAATTCCATGGAACTTTCCTTTACTTATGCTTGCTTGGAAAGTTGCGCCTGCACTTGCAATGGGAAACACTGTTGTCCTTAAACCGGCTGAATACACGTCGCTCACTGCGCTTTTATTTGCTGAAATTTGTATAGAAGCAGGCGTACCCAAAGGCGTAGTCAACATAATTACTGGTAATGGTGTCGTGGGCGAAATGCTAGTGAATGCTAATGTAGATAAGATCGCATTCACAGGCTCCACTTCTGTTGGCCGCCATATCCGCGAAGCAACTGCAGGCTCTGGAAAAGCGCTTACACTCGAGCTTGGTGGCAAGTCGCCATATATTGTATTTGACGATGCAGACTTAGATTCAGCGGTAGAAGGTTTGGTTGACGCAATCTGGTTAAACCAAGGACAGGTTTGTTGCGCTGGGTCAAGATTATTAGTGCACGAACCTATCGCTGACAACTTCTACGCCAAATTACGCGCGAGAATGGACAAATTAAGAGTTGGAGATCCACTGGATAAGTCGACTGATATTGGTGCGATTGTAGACATGTCGCAACTAAACTCAATTTCACAAATGGTTTCTACCAATTCAGCCGGACATACCTATCAGTCACCGGGCAAACTACCAGAAAGAGGATACTACTACCCACCAACTCTGATCACGGAACTAAATACCGCAGATACACTTATGCAAGAAGAAATCTTTGGTCCTGTTTTAGTCTCTACTACCTTCCGTACTCCCACTGAGGCAGTAGAAATAGCAAATAACACACGATACGGTCTATCAGCGTCCGTTTGGAGTGAAAATGTAAACCTTGCACTCGATGTAGCACCTAAACTTTTTGTAGGGATTGTTTGGGTCAATGGTACAAACATGATGGACGCCGCTGCGGGCTTTGGTGGCGTACGTGAAAGCGGCTTTGGGCGCGAAGGTGGTTGGGAGGGTCTCAAGGGCTACACCAAACCAAAGGATACAAATAAACCACTTAAAAAAATCTTACCATTCACCGGCAGTTCTGAAACAGTGAGTACAATAGATCGTACGGCAAAACTATATATTGCAGGTAAACAAACACGCCCCGATAGTGGATATTCTCGAAATGTTTTTAGCAAGAGTGGTTCTCTGCTTGGTCAATCCAGTCTTGCCAACCGCAAAGACTTGCGAAACGCCGTTGAGGCAGCGCATGCCGCAAAATCGTGGTCTAAAACAACAGGACATCAACGCGCGCAAATCATGTATTATATTGCTGAAAATCTGGCTGCGCGCAGGGATGAATTTGCTACCCGTATTAACAATTTAGTGGGTGGCGAAGGCGGTAAACAAGAAGTTGAACAATCGCTTGAAAGACTATTCACCTATGCTGCTTGGGCAGATAAGTATGATGGTGCTACCAAGAATATACCAATTAGAGGCATTGCATTAGCATTAAATGAGCCTGTTGGGGTAATTGGAGCGTTATGCCCAGATGATAAGCCATTATTGGGATTGGTCTCACTAATGGCGCCTGCCATCGCAATGGGAAACCAGATCATTCTAACAGCATCAGAACCGTTTCCATTAATTGCTACTGACTTCTACCAAGTTCTTGAAACATCTGATGTTCCTGCTGGTGTGGTAAACATACTCACAGGCTGCCACATAGAAATAGCACCTCAAATGGCCAGCCATCTAAATATCGATGCAGTATGGTCTTTCTCAAGTTCGAACCTATCAAAAATAATTGAAAAAAACGCAGCGGGGAACCTAAAACGTACTTGGGTTAACAATGGGCTTGATCGAATTTGGACTAAGTCTGATGGGGAAGGCCATATTTTTCTTCAGGCCTCCACAGAAATCAAAACAGTCTGGGTTCCATATGGCGAGTAGCAAATGTTGTTTTCAAACAGCCTCTGAGGACCTACATATTTTGAGTGCATGCCATCGAAGAATTTGAATAATCACGAGAGTACTTTCAATCAGCAGCAAATGGCTGAAAATAATTCAATTTTGAATAGTCTCGTCCAAACCCAGTGGCTTACCAACAACAACAAAATGCAAGTCTTCGGTACGCAGTAGCTCCTTTGCAACTCGCTGGACATCTTCCAGTGTCACAGCCTCCACCATAGCATTGCGGGTTGGTATATAATCAATTGGCAAACCTACCATTTGCATGCCAACCATTATTCGCGCAATTGGTCCGTTTCCATCAAAACGTAGGGGGTATGAGCCCGTAACAAACGTTTTAGCTGCGTCCAATTCAGCTTGTGTAACCCCATCCGTAGCTGCACGCTCCCATTCGTCACGAATAACAGACACAGCCTCCGCAATTTTATTATTGGCTGACGCAACCTGTCCCTGAATGGTTGCGGCATGGTCTTGTGAAACAAGATAGGAATATACCCCATACGTCAGGCCACGTTTCTCCCTGACTTCTTGCATCAAACGGCTTTCAAAACCCCCAGCGCCAAGAATATGGTTCAACAATCGAGCAGCAAAAAAATCAGGATCTTTCTGATCAATTCCACCGTGACCAAAAATTGTAACAGACTGCGGTGTTTCAAAAGGAATTACAGTAGTCCCACCCTTTATCATAATATCCGCAGAATCTGGTTGAGGCGCTCCAACTTCAGGCAAATCACCAAGCAGTTTATCCAGCAATGGTCCCAACTCTTCAGGAGATATATCTCCCACTACGCCAACGTAGATCCGGTCTTTGGCAAATACTGCCTTATGAGCTTCGACCACGTCATCCCTTGTTAACAATGATACACTATCAAGTGTGCCCTTAAATTGTGTTGAATAGGGATGATCACCGAAAGCCATCTCATCAAATGCAGCCCGAGCGATCTGATCTGGATCTTTAGCATCGGATCGTAAACTGGATAGTACCTGCTCACGCACACGATCCAAAGCAACTTGTTCAAACGTTGGTTCAATCAAAGATAATCGCAATAATGCCACAGCTTCGTCTCGGTTTTCGGTAAGAAATTTCGCTGAAACAGACAAAGAGTCTGGCCCTGCACGATATGAAAAACTGGAAGCGAGCCTTTCTTGTGCTTCTGTAAAACTACGAGAGTCAAGATCACCAGCGCCTTCTTCCAACAGGCCAGTCATCAAATTTATGGCTCCACGTTTGCCTGAGGCATCCAGTGAAGCACCACCACGAAAACGTAATTCAAGCGCCACAAACGGAATTGAGGACTCTTGAACCAACCATGCAGTAATCCCCCCTTTGCTCACGACCTCTTCAATTTCAGTTTCAGTACGAGCCGGCAATGCAGAAATACAAGCGAGCAAGAAGGCTGCAATTAAACGGCTCATTGTGTCACCTCATCTTCGCGCATCAACCAACCGGTCACAGACGCCTCACGATTAAAAACTGATCGAGCAGCAGCCATTATGTCTTCTGGCGTTACTGCCTGTAAAATTTCTGGCCAGTCTTGTATGTCTTGCACTGTTAAGCCAGAGGCTAGGGCTCGCCCGTAACGATTTGCAATTCCATCCACATTGTCTCGCGCATAAATTTCGCTAGCACGCAATTGGTATTTAATCCGTTCAAGCTGTTCAGGGTCAACTCCCTCCTTTAGAAACTGTGCTAGAACAACATCCATTGCGTCTTCAGCTTCCTGTAAACTTACGTCTGAACTGGGCACTACATATACGTCAAAGGTGGTTTCATCCAAGGATACCCCACGATAATAAGCAACAGAATGTACTGCTATCTGACTTTCAAATTGAAGTTTTTCAGTCAAATAACTTGTTATACCACCGCCCAAAACCTCAGCCAACAATGTCAAAGCTGCAGCTATCTCTTGGTCACCACTGTCACGCTCAGGCGCTAGATATGACCGGCTTATATAGGGTTGTGCAACTCGAGGATCACGAAAAATCAAACGTCGCTCTGCTGTTTGTGGTGGTTCTTTTGTTCGCAGACGCTCTGGCAGATCTGGGTTAGCTGGAATCTTTCCATAGTATTTTTCTGCTAATGTCCGTACCTCTTCAGGCTTCACATCACCGGAAACAACTAGGATAGCGTTATTTGGATGATAATGGGTGTTATAAAATCCATATGCTTGGCTCAGATTCAGTTTCTCCATCTCATGCTTCCAGCCAATGATAGGCACTCCATAGCGGTGGTTAAGATACTGAGCCGCACGCAATTGTTCACTAAATAGAGCTCTTGGGCTGTTCTCTGTCCGCTGGTTTCGTTCTTCTATAATAACATCCTGCTCAGTTGCGATATTGACCGGAGTAAGTCTGATATTTCGCATCCGGTCTGCTTCCATTTGCATCATCAAATCCAAACGGTCAGCAGCAACACGCTGAAAATATGCTGTATAATCATAACTCGTAAATGCGTTATCACGCCCACCGTTTGCCGCAACGGTCGCAGACAACTCGCCTTCGGCTAAATTGTCCGTAGATTTAAAAAGTAAATGCTCAAGAAAATGGGCGACCCCGGATGATCCCTTTGGTTCATCGGCAGACCCAGCGCGGTACCAAACCATATGCTGAACTACAGGAGCACGGTGGTCTTCAACCACAACTACCTGCATTTCATTCTCGAGCTGAAAGGTCGTGACCTTATTTTCAGCTGCCTTGGCCATAAATGGCAATGCCGAGAACGTCATAACAAACCCTATTAGGGCAAAGTGCGAAAGTGTCATGGCGATTCCTATGTGTCCTCTACGACTTAGAGATACTACGCCACGGCGTCTATTCAAGACGTGCTAGCGCAAATGTGAGGACAATCAAAATAGAGCAAAAACGTCAGCTTGGTGGAGCAGACGGAGTCGGGATTCCAGCCCGGCGATATGCTTTAGCAGTGCGAGCCGCGTCCAGCGCTTCCCGCCGATAGGCTTTGTTGTAAAGGTCTTCAGGAAAGAGGCGAATTTGAGTAAATCGTGCCTTGCGTTTTCTAAACTCTGCATCTGCTTTAGCAAGGTTGGTTCGAATGGCGGGATCAACACCAAAACGAGACGCCCTATTAACAAGCGCTACTTCCCTACTAGGTATTGGCGCATTGACTGAACCACGTTGACCGCCCAATTTAACAATACTCTCACTTAGCGGGCGCTGATCCGTCCTGTTACTGCCGCCCGGTGTAGGCGGTGGTAAGGAAGCATAATTCGCGGGTTGTTTAAGCGGCTTGGCAGGAACCACTATAAATTCATCAGGCCCATCACCCCGTGAAGTGATCTGCCTCAAGCCTTTGTTTTCGCATGCTGCGAGAAAAGTAAAACCAATAAGGGCACATGCGATAATCCGCATCAAAAATCTCCTCGTTTGGCAAACATTATCGCAGCTTGACCCACCTTGTCACGCACCCTTTTTAGATACTTTCGGGTCGTGCCCAAAAATTATTAAGCCAAAGGCACCCAAGAAGATAAAAATATCCGCTACATTGAATACAAAAGGGTTGTTAATGCCACAACATGACATGTTTAGAAAATCTAATACATAGCCATAAATTATTCGATCGAAAACATTAGCAAGGGCGCCTCCAATAAGCACCCCTGCACTTGCTTGAGCTATTCGAGGTTGTGGGTGCTTTTGCAGCCAGTACAAGACGGCAAAACAAACAACCAAAGCTATACCAATTAACACCCAGACATTTATACTATTACCAAAAAGGCCAAAGTTTATCCCTGTATTTTCTCCGTAACGCAAACGTAAAAATGGCGGAAACACATCAATTGGATTAACGGGTGATACATTTAATACATAAATTACAAAATATTTACTGAATTGATCCAGAAAAAAGGCTGAAAAAATAAATAGTGATAAGAATTTCATAAATCGATCAATGCCTGAAATGGCGCATGCCTGTAAAGACCATTGCTAACCCAGCCTCATCGGCAGCAGCAATTACCTCTTTATCACGCAGTGAACCACCGGGTTGGATTAGAGCTGTCGCACCAGCGTCAGCCGCAGAGATCAAACCGTCCGCAAATGGAAAGAACGCGTCTGAGGCAACAACCGAACCGTGGGTCAACGGTCTGGGTAAATTTAAAGCAGTCGCCATATCTTGAGCCTTGCGTGCTGCGATACGAGTGCTATCCACTCGACTCATTTGGCCCGCACCCACCCCAACAGTTGCTCCATTCTTTACGTAAACAATAGCGTTTGATTTAATATGCTTAGCTACAGTCCAGGCAAAGAAAAGATCTGCAAGCTCCTGTTCGCTCGGCTGGCGTCTGGTGACAACTTTAAGATCTGCAAGCGTTATACGGCTTACGTCTTTATCCTGTACCAGAAACCCACCAGAAACCTGTTTGAAGACAGTGGCCTCAATACTTGAGTCCGCCAGCGAACCAGTTGTTAACAAACGGAGATTTTTTTTGCCTTTAAACACCTCACGAGCCGCTACAGTCGCTGCTGGTGCGATCACAACTTCTGTTAGAATTTCTGTCATTTCCCACGCAGTTTCTTCATCCAGTTCTTTATTCAATGCTATGATACCACCGAACGCGCTCGTGCGATCACAGTCAAACGCCTTGGTGTAAGCCTCTTTCAAAGTGTCACCTATCGCTACGCCACATGGGTTGGCATGTTTGATTATAGCGCAAACAGGACCGGCACTCTTAAACTCACTTATCAGTTCAAATGCCGCATCAGTGTCATTAATATTATTGTAAGAAAGCTCTTTACCCTGATGTTGGGTAGCCGTAGCTATACCAGGCCGAGCAGTTCCTTCCTTATAAAATGCCGCGCTCTGATGAGGGTTTTCACCATAACGCAATGATTGCACCAGTGTGCCCCCAAAGTTGAAGCGACGGGGTGTTTCTCCTACTTGAGATGCCATCCATGTACTCACCGCAGTATCATAAGCGGCAGTATGTGAATAAGCGTTTTGCGCGAACTTTTGGCGTGTAGCGTAACTAGTACAGCCATCATTCTCACTCATCTCAGTAAGTAAGACTTCATAATCGGCCACATCAACGAGCACATTAACAAACCTATGGTTTTTAGCCGCTGAACGAATCATCGCTGGCCCACCAATATCTATGTTTTCAATTACTTCGCTATATTCAGCACCCTTTGCCACAGTCTGTTCAAACGGATAAAGGTTTACGACAACTAGATCGATGGGGCCAATGCCATACAAATCCATGGCCGCAAGATGTTCCTCATTATCCCGCAACGCTAATAATCCGCCATGAACAATCGGATGCAAAGTTTTAACTCGGCCATCCATCATCTCAGGGAAGCCAGTCTGCTCGGATACATCCTTGACCGAGAGGCCCGCTGCACGCAGCGCTTTGGCAGTCCCTCCAGTACTTAATAACTCGATCCCATAACCAGCCAATACAGTGGCAAACGCCACCAATCCTGTCTTGTCAGATACAGAAAGTAGCGCTCGGCGTAAGGGGACAAGGTCGGTCATTAAGCAGCAGTCCTTTTAGTACGAAATAACCTTAGGTTTTTCACAGTTGACATCTTGGATGCCAATGGCAGTTTCCTGCTCTTTGAACAAGGACTAGAGCGGATGCGATCCAAAATTTATATAATCTGAGACACTTCAACAATTTCATGAAATTTTTCTTAATATGATCAGGTCCTGTATAAAGGAGTCAGCATAACCATTTACCGTCGTATGGTTCAGACTGTCTTACGCAAGCACGCAAGATAAAAGCCGTCCATATTGCCATTGTCTGCCCAAAAATCAGGCCGTAACCGCAGTCCTCCCTCCTCAGTTATCCACTTTGGATCGATACCATCGATATCTAGTGCCGTGCGGTCTACCATTAAATTTGAATGACGCCCAAGAGCCTCATCAATTTGCACCTCGCCTTCATCAGGTAATAGTGAGCAAGTACAAAATACCATACGCCCACCGGGACGCAGAAGAGTAAGAGCATGATCAATCATACGGCCTTGCGTATCGATCAAATCTGCAAAATCTGAACCATCTTTAGCAAAAGGCAAATCAGGGTGCCGGCGAATTGTACCTGTCGCAGAACAAGGGGCATCCAGCAAGATTGCATCGTATTGACCATTAATATCAAAGATATCTGCAACTTGTATGTCTGCCTGTAACTTTGTCCGCACCAGATTTTGCGCAACTCTCTCCATTCTACCAGCGGAGATGTCCACCGCCGTTACGGTACCACCCCCGGAAACCAATTGCAGCGTTTTACCCCCTGGGGCCGCACACAAATCCAAAATCTGCTCACCAGGTTGCGCATTCAAAACTCGGGCTGGAACTGCGGCAGCAGCATCCTGCACCCACCAATCACCTGCCGTAAAGCCAGGCATAGCAGAGACCTGCTCACCTACAGGCACCCGCACTGAGCCTGTAGGCAACACTTTACCTTTCACAGCCTCAGCAACAGCTAAGGCATTATTTTTAGCTGTTAAATCAAGCGGAGCGCCAGCAAAAAAAGCAGCCTCCATACCCAACACAGCCTCGCCCCCCCAAGCAACAACCAAAGGGCCGCGCAACCATTTTGGTAATCTTGGAATGCGCAGATTAGACCACTGCTCAGGTCCAACGGTTGCCACTTTGCGCAAAACGGCATTCACCAATCCTTTAAGATGGCCATAATGCTTATGTTTAGAAATGATCGCGACCATAGCATTCACCACACCATGAGCAGCTGCCCCATTGCACAACTCAATTGTACCAATACGCAGTGCGTTTCGTACAGTTAGAGGAGGATACTTTTGCAAATAACGCTGTAAAATGCGGTCAGCACGTTCCAATCCACGTAATGTCTCAACCGTAAGCCTTTGCGCTCGAGCACGATCTTCAGGTGCTAGTCTATCTAAAACGCCCGCTCCAATCAGCTCAGACAACAGTTTACTCTCCCCGATGACCTGATCCAGCAAAAAAACAGCGCTGCGCCGAGCAGGCAAACCCAAATCGCTCATGTACTCTCCAAATTTGATGTATAGCCCACTTGTAGGACAGGAAAGACATCTATAACAAAGAGGCCTCTCACAAGGAACCCGCCATGTCGAAAGTTAAGTCAAAGCCAAATGATTTACCAGCTGCAGCGCAACGAGCACTTGCCGAAGCCGATGCCCGCCGTAACTCTAAAGAACTTATAGATATACCTAAAGAGCTAGGCGGCAGAGAAGGTCCTGAGCCTGTCAGATATGGAGATTGGGAAAAAAAAGGAATTGCTATCGATTTCTGAATAGTTTTCTTAGTTTAGCGCATCCTGAACTCAGCCGAAGCTCCAGCACCACGATCTGAAGTAAACCGAATACTTTCGCCAGTGACTTGGACCTCTTGGCAGTTGTAGCCTAGGGGATCTCCTCCCCAAAACAGATCCCTACAAAAATAACCGTTTTTCCATGTCCACGTTCCTTCTACATCCCAACGGATCCCGCGCCCTTCTATACGCCCATCAGCCGTTACAATGATTTTAATCCAGGGTCGTGTTAGAGTTTTGCCAGCTATTACAGAAACGAACTCATCTTGATCATTGACCTGTATCGAATCTGCTTTTGCTGCACCACTGAGCGCAAGTGAAAGGAATAAAAAGATAAATTTTTTCATACAATGGCATTCCGCTAAAATAATATATAATCAGTAAAGTTACGCACAGCACTCTTGTTTGGTTTAAAATTAGTAAAAAGCAATACTCTTTTGGGCGGCTAACCGCTCAGCCCAAGAACATCTAACATGTCATACTCACCGGGCGCTTTATCCAAAGCCCAAATAGTCGCTTTCAATGCCCCTTTGGCAAACAAAGCTCTGTCAGTGGCCATATGTCGCAATACTATGCGCTCCCCTTCCCCCGCAAATAATACGTCGTGTTCTCCAACAATGTCACCACCCCTGACTGCTGAAAAGCCTATGTCCCCTCGCGTCCGAGCGCCTGTTATCCCATCACGAGCAACGTTTTTTACAACGTTTAAATCAACTCCACGTCCCTCAGCAGCAGCTTCACCCAGCATAAGTGCCGTGCCTGAGGGGGCATCAACCTTATGACGGTGGTGCGCTTCTATAACCTCAATATCAAAATCATCATCCAGTGCAGCAGCAACTTTTTTAGTAATCTGTACCAAAAGATTAACTCCCAAACTCATATTACCAGCGCGCACAATCGCACAGTGTCGTGCGGCTGGTTCAAGTTGGGCAATCTGTGCATCAGTCATCCCCGTAGTACCAATAATATGCGCAGCACGTGCTTGAGCAGCAATTTTGCTTAACGCCAAAGTTGCCTCAGGTGCAGTGAAATCTATTACAGCCTGCGCCTGTTTCATAGCGTCAAGTGTATCATCGGTAACCATAACACCCAACTCAATGCCTCCCATAGCTATTCCAATATCTTGACCAACCCAGTCATGTCCCGGCCGCTCTAAAGCCGCAGCCAATCTCACTTTGTCATTTTTCAAAACAGTGTGGACTAGCATCTGACCCATACGGCCTGATGCTCCTGCAATCACAATACCTGGCAAATCTGACATGTTCTGCACTCCTTTGGCTTCTTTTTGCTGTCCTAACCCCCCTTGCTTCGCTTGGCAAAGGGCGACGTCTCAATTAGATGGGACAAATGGCAAAGAATAAATTTCACGATGGCCCTGGCCCCTCACAACGTCAACTGCGTGTTGCCGAGCTTATTCGCCGTACGCTGTCCGAAACTCTGGCGCGCGGCGATATCCATGATCCTGACCTGAACCGTTTGTCAATCACGGTTGGCGAGGTGCGAACATCTCCAGATTTACGTATTGCTACTGCTTATGTATTACCACTAGGCGGACAAGGCCAAGACGACGTCTGCAAACTGCTCTCCCGCAACAAAGGCGAATTAAGGCGAGCTATATCCAAAAAGCTAGCACTGAAGTTTGCGCCTGACTTACGGTTCCAGATTGATGAAACATTCGATCGTATGGACGAGACCAAGAGAATGTTAGATCAGCAAACGGTAAAAAATGATATACAGCGGGATAATGAGCAGTGATAAAAAAAGTGCTCTTGGCATTCTTCATGCTGTCAGGACCAGCCTGGTCCACCAACTGTTATGAGCTTAACCATGCAAGAAAAGTCTTTGCCATATGCGAAGTGGACGTCGCCAGTGAGGAATTACGGCTGTTTTTGTATAGCCAATCCGGCGAATTATATGGTCAGTTTGGAAAAATAGACGATGCTCTGCGTTTGAACGGCCAATCGTTAGGTTTCGCCATGAATGCTGGCATGTATCACGAAAACCGTGCGCCTGTGGGACACTATTTGGAAGACGGTCAAGAATTGATGGGAGTAATCTCGAATGCTGGCCCCGGAAATTTTGGTCTGTTGCCAAACGGTGTCCTGTGCATTTCGTCTGGCCAAGCACATGTAATTGAAACGTTACAATTTGTTGAAACTTCTCCCGAATGTATCCACGCGACCCAATCAGGGCCTATGCTGGTTATTGATGGCAAATTGCACCCGCGCTTCTTACCCGATAGCACATCCCGTTTTGTGCGAAATGGTGTTGGAACCAATGCAGATGGATCTAAAGCTGTTTTTGTTATGTCCAACAGTCCAGTCACGTTCCATCAATTTGGAAGCGTGTTTCGTGATGCCTTAGATTTACCCAACGCTCTATATTTTGACGGTAATATCTCACGCTTATATGCACCAGAACTTAATCGAAATGACTTTGGGTTTTCACTTGGACCAATCATTGGCACTGTTATTTCAGCAATCAAATAATACGATCCTTTTTGCTAGCCGTCTGCTATGATTGACAAGCTGATTAGGCCTGCGTTAGGCGACTAATTTCAATACTCAGGGATTACATTATGGGCCGCACACGCAAAGGGCGCGACATATCTGGTTGGTTGGTCATCGACAAACCAGCTGGACCAACGTCGACGGCTGTCGTGAACAAAGTACGTTGGGCATTTCAAGCCAAAAAAGCGGGACACGCGGGCACTCTCGACCCTGAGGCAACCGGCGTTCTAGCAATTGCTCTTGGTGAGGCTACTAAAACAGTACCTTACATCACAGACGCGCTCAAAGCATATGTTTTTACTATCCGCCTTGGTCAGGAAACTACTACAGATGACGCAGAGGGCGAAGTGATAGAAAAATCAGTTTTTCGCCCTTCTGATGACCAAATTAAAGATGCTCTTGGGCGTTTTGTGGGAGACATTATGCAAATTCCACCGAAGTTTTCTGCCGTGAAAATTGATGGCGAGCGCGCCTACAAGTTGGCTCGGGAAGGCGAGGAAGTTGACATAGAAGCTCGGCACCTTTGGGTCGAGAGACTTATTATGACAGATCGCCCAGACTATGATCATATCACGCTGGAAATGATATGCGGTAAGGGCGGTTATGTCCGATCCATTGCACGTGATTTAGGAAGATTATTGGGGTGTTTTGGGCATGTTCGCGAACTGCGCAGGATTTGGTCTGGACCCTTTGAGGTTTCCAAAGGCCTCACATTAGCTCAAGTTGAAGAAATGGCGCAAAGCCCGGAATTAGATGCTCATTTGCGTCCAGTTGCCGACGGTCTAACAGGACTGCCAGAAGTAAGTGCGACACCCGAAGGAGCTGTACGCATGCGCAATGGTAACCCTGGCAAGGTTTTTGCATCTGAAGTAGAGTATGATGAGGAATGTTGGGCGTCACTGGAAGGTAAACCGATTGCTTTAGGTCGTTACAAAAGCGGCGAACTTCATCCTACACGCGTTTTTAATTTGTGAACAATACCCAGCACATTTTAATCAAATGATTGCGGACGGCATGGCAGACTGGCAGTGTACATAAATGATAACGCGCACATACGCCAAGGGCGACAGCTCATCTACCGCGACTTATTCAGAGTGCGAAAAATATCGATATAGTCTCACTCGCATCTGGAATGATTCTGGCAAGAGAGTAAACTTCATCATGCTTAATCCGTCCACAGCTACCGAATTGCAGAATGACCCGACAGTGGAACGGTGCGAACGTAGAGCACGCACTTTGGGTTATGGCAGTTTTGCAGTTACCAATATATTTGCTTGGCGCGATACGGACCCAAGAGCAATGAAAACAGCGAGTGATCCCATCGGTCCTGAAAATGACGCTTCAATTATTAAACAGGCAGAATGGGCCAATGACCTGATCGCTGCATGGGGTACACACGGTGCGCACTTAGAAAGAGGCAGTGCAGTAAAAAGTATGCTACAATTTACAAATCAACCACTGTTTCATCTTGGTTTATCCAAGGCTGGGCATCCAAGACACCCCTTATATCTCCCCTACGTCCAGCCCCCTGAGCGCTGGGTGTAGGGAAAAGCTAGTTAACCAGAACAGTAAATCTTTGCTTATTTCAGCTCTAAAAATACTTCTGTTGATTTGGAAAATAAAATTTTTGGCACAGTTAAACGGCAAATTAGTTTTAACATTTCCAATATTTTATCAAAAATCAGCTTACGATCTTTCAGACAATTAATGATCTAAAAAACTGTAGGAGCGTCAGTTATATGCTTAAACAAATAATCATAAATCAGGATAGCATACTAAAATTGGTGTAATTAAACTCTATTCAACAAATTTACTTTGCCATTCAGGCGAATCTCTTTTATGTGCCACTATCTGCGGTTTTTACCGGAGAAATACATGGCCCTGCGCTGGACGACATCCCGGGCAGAGGCGTCTTCGAAACATTAGAAATGGAGAACCCGATGTCGATTACTGCAGAAGAAAAAGCTCGTATCATGAAAGATTTTGCAATCAAAGAGGGTGACACTGGTTCGCCAGAAGTGCAGATTGCAATTCTTAGCTCACGCATTGCAACATTGACTGAGCATTTCAAAATACACAAAAAAGACAATCATGGCCGTCGTGGTTTGCTCAAAATGGTTGCTCTGCGTCGTAAGCTTTTAGATTACACCAAAGGCAAAAACGAAGAGCGTTACCAAGACCTAATAAAACGTTTAGGTCTGCGTCGCTGAATGCTAATTTATTTAAACACTAGAAGGCCGCGTGGTATAAACGTGGCCTTTTACATCTGAGCGCTGACGTTTTCATTAATTCCAAAATGAATGACTAATTTACCCGCAGTCAGTTCATCCAAGTCAGACAGCTTTATATACACCCAAACTCTAACTAGTTGCTTGACTGCTGCCACACCACTTCCAATCACTTCAAAACTAATGTATCCGCGCAGAATCTGAAAGCTAGGTGTCCGGACTCCGTCACCTGCAAGACGATATTGGAGTCAGAGGAAATACGTCCTCTATGTAAATGGCGAAAAGCGCCAATCTAGGAAACTTAAATGTTCAATGAGACGAAAAAAACGATGCAATGGGGCGAAGAAACGCTCACATTAGAAACCGGCAAAGTGGCCCGTCAAGCAGACGGATCTGTGATTGCCACGTTGGGCGAAACCAGCGTTATGGCAAACGTAACTTTTGCAAAAAAACCAAAACCTGGTCAGGATTTTTTTCCTCTGACCGTCCATTATCAAGAGAAGTATTACGCAGCGGGCAAAATTCCCGGCGGGTTCTTCAAGCGTGAAGCACGACCAACCGAAAAAGAAACACTTACAGCACGGTTAATTGACCGGCCTATCCGTCCACTATTTGTCTCAGGCTTCAAGCATGAAGTGCTGGTGATGTGTACTGTTTTATCTCATGATTTAGTCAATGACCCTGACATGGTCGCGATGATCGCAGCTTCAGCTGCATTGACTATCTCGGGAGCTCCATTCATGGGTCCGATTGGCGCATGTCGAGTTGGTTTTGAGAATGGAGAATACATTCTTAATCCAACAGTTGATGACATGCAGGACCTGCGCCTTAATCCTGAACAACGCTTGGATCTAGTTGTTGCTGGCACAAAAGACGCAGTAATGATGGTCGAATCAGAAGCATATGAGCTATCTGAAGCAGAAATGTTGGGTGCAGTGAAATTTGCGCACGAACAGTTTCAGCCGGTAATTGATTTAATTATTAGTCTTGCGGAAGATGCAGCCAAAGAGCCCTTTGACTTTGAGGCACCTGATTACTCAGAACTTTCCGCAGCGGTAAAAGCTGCCGGCGAAAAGCAAATGCGGGCAGCTTTTGCGATTAGCGACAAACAAGAACGGACCAATGCTGTCGCCGCCGCCCGCACGGCAATTGTTGAATCCTTAAGCGTTGAGCAAGCTGAAGATGCCAATCTTGGCTCTGCCATGAAGGGCCTAGAAGCATCTATCCTCCGCGGTGACGTTGTTAAAACGGGGACCCGCATTGATGGCCGCAAAACAGATGAAATCCGTGCTATCGTCTGCCAAACTGGTCTTCTACCCAGAACGCACGGCTCCGCTCTTTTCACACGTGGAGAGACACAGGGCTTGGTTGTAACCACCCTAGGTACTGGCGATGATGAACAATTCATCGACGCTTTACACGGCAACTTCAAATCGAACTTTCTCTTACATTATAATTTTCCACCATACTCAGTCGGCGAAGCGGGTCGCGTAGGTCCTCCAGGACGTCGAGAAATTGGTCATGGAAAATTGGCATGGAGAGCACTTCAGGCCGTTTTACCTGCCTCAACTGACTTCCCCTACACTGTGCGGCTTGTTTCTGAAATCACTGAGTCTAATGGTTCCAGTTCAATGGCCTCAGTTTGTGGTGGTTCGTTGTCGATGATGGACGCTGGTGTTCCTCTGAAATCAGCAGTCGCTGGCGTTGCTATGGGTCTGATCCTCGAAGAAGATGGCTCGTATGCTATTCTATCAGACATCCTTGGTGATGAAGACCACCTTGGTGACATGGACTTCAAAGTAGCAGGGACCGAAAATGGTATCACCTCGCTACAAATGGACATCAAGATCGCAGGTATAACGCCAGAGATTATGGAGAAAGCTCTCGCACAAGCGAAAGACGGCCGGATGCATATTCTAACTGAGATGAGTAAGTCTATCACGGGCGCTCAAGAATTTTCAGTACACGCACCACGTATCGAGACAATGCAAGTACCCACAGATAAAATTCGTGAAGTAATTGGTTCAGGTGGTAAAGTGATACGTGAGATCGTCGAAGTTTCGGGTGCCAAAGTTGACATCAACGACGATGGTATCATTAAGATTGCGTCTCCAAATGGAGAGTCGATCAAAAAAGCCTATGATATGATCTGGTCTATCGTAGCTGAACCAGAAGAAGGCAAAGTTTACATCGGAACTGTTGTAAAAATTGTTGATTTTGGAGCATTCGTAAATTTCTTCGGCAAGCGTGACGGCCTCGTCCATGTTTCTCAAATCGAAAATCGCCGTCTAAATCACCCCTCCGATGTGCTAAAGGAAGGCCAGGAAGTCAAAGTAAAACTGTTAGGCTTCGACGACCGTGGTAAAGTCCGGCTATCGATGAAAGTCGTAGATCAAGAGACGGGCGAAGAAGTTAAAAAAGAAGAAGAAAGTAACTAATACTTTTATCTAAAAAAAATAAGGCCTCATTGGAAACAATGAGGCCTTATCATTTTATTACATAAAAATCTGAAAACTACCAATGAGATATGAGTATCTAGCTAAAACATAACCCATTGTGTTGACTAGTAGATCATTTAGCGCGGTGCTTTTGTCAGTCTTAAATAGGGAAGCACTTCTGTAAACTCCCCAAATTTTGCTTTGGCATCTTCATTCGATACGGTGGCAGGTATGATTACGTCATCTCCGATATTCCAATTTGCAGGCGTCGCAACACCATTCCCAATGCTCATCTGCAGTCCATCTAAAGCGCGCAACACTTCAGCAAAGTTCCGACCAACCGTCATAGGATACGTCATAGACAACTTCAGCTTTTTATCTGGCCCTATGATAAAAACCGAACGTACTGTTTCACTATCCGCTGGTGTACGTCCATCAGGCATGTAGGCTTCCGCAGGCAACATATCGAAAGCTTTGGAAACCTCGAGACCACCATCTGCAATAATCGGAAAGGCAGCCGTTGCCCCAGCTACTTTTTCAATGTCGCCTTTCCATTTCTTATGCTCCTCGACACCATCAACTGAGACCCCGATGACCTTAGTACCTCTTTTTGTCCATTCATCTGCTAGTTGTGCGACAGCGCCAAACTCTGTTGTACAGACAGGTGTGAAATCTTTAGGGTGTGAAAATAAAATTGCCCAACTATCACCAACAAATTCATGCAGTGAAAAAGTGCCCTGATCGGTTTCAACTGTCAGATCTGGGATGGTGTCATTGATACGCAAGCTCACAGTAATTCTCCATCATTTAAGTTTATTGGATTTATCTAATGCAGAAACCACTGAAATACATCCCCTCTATTGCTACCAGCTTTTGACAATGCGAATATCCCCCTCAAGGTAACTTTTATCCAGTCAAGGAGACACAACTGTGCTGAAAAAATGCAAGTTCTACATAAACGGCCAGTGGGTTCACCCAGTAGATGGCACAGATCACCTCGTGATTGACCCCTCAACTGAAGAACCAACAACGACAATCTCATTGGGTGGTCAGACTGATGTAGATAATGCTGTAGCTGCAGCAAAAGCTGCCTTTTCAGGTTGGACTGCTACACCAGTCGCAAAAAGAATCGCGCTTGTTGAAAAATTAGTGGAAATTTATGACAGACGCTCTGAGGATATTGCAAAGGCTATGTCTACCGAAATGGGTGCGCCCTACGACATGTCGCGAACCCAGCAAGTGGGGGCAGGCACATGGCATCTGAAAAATTTTATAAAAGCTGCCAAAGATTTTCAATTTGACCAACCTCTCAACGACCATACACCTAAGGATCGAATTATACACGAAGCGGTTGGCGTTGCTGCACTCATTACACCGTGGAATTGGCCTATGAACCAAATCACACTCAAGGTTGGTGCAGCAGCCATTGCGGGCTGTACTATGATATTAAAACCCTCTGAGGAATCACCACTCAACGCAATTATATTTGCCGAAATGATAGACGAAGCTGGCTTTCCAGCAGGTGTGTTTAATATGTTGAACGGTGACGGTGCAGGAACTGGTACTGCACTCTCATGCCATCCCGATGTTGACATGGTAAGTTTCACCGGTTCATCGCGCGCTGGTCGCCTTATTTCCATAAATGCTGCGGAAACATTAAAACGTGTTCACCTTGAGTTGGGAGGCAAAGGGGCCAACGTTATTTTTGAGGATGCCGACGAAAAAGCGGTAAAACGCGGTGTTTTACACATGATGAACAACACCGGCCAGTCTTGCAACGCTCCTAGCCGTATGCTCGTAGAACGAAGCAAATACGATTCTGCAGTACAAGAGGCCGCTTTGATTGCAGATAGCGTAACGGTTGGTCCAGCATCAGCAGAAGGTCGGCACATTGGTCCTGTTGTAAATCAAGTTCAATGGAATAAAATTCAGGATCTCATTCAAAAAGGGCTTGATGAAGGTGCCAAGCTTGTTGCTGGTGGAACAGGACGACCCGAAGGATTCAATAAAGGATTCTACGTCCGTCCAACCGTATTTGCCGACGTTAATAATCAAATGACGATAGCCCGCGAAGAAATTTTTGGCCCAGTTTTATCCATCATTCCATTCGAAACGGAAGAAGAGGCTCTAGAGATAGCCAATGACACGCCATACGGGCTCACCAACTATGTGCAAACCCAGAACGGTGCCCGACTGAACCGAATGGCGCGAAAACTTCGTTCAGGCATGGTCGAAATGAATGGAGCATCCAGAGCTGCCGGGTCACCTTTTGGTGGAATGAAGCAATCTGGTAATGGACGCGAAGGAGGTATATGGGGCATTTTGGATTTCCTTGAAATCAAAGCGGTAGCGGGTTGGTCTCCAGAGTAAATTGTAGATTAAAGATTATTTTTAAAGGCAGCATCACTTGGTTTATAAGATAAAAAAGAACTTTTAATGCTCAGCAGATTGGCGCTCCTTTCGATCTAACATGTCGAAGTGCTTGCTATTTTCTACTAGTCCGTCTATTTGACCAGCGCGACGTTACCACTATCGATTTTTCTGCTCCTTTCGGCTCAGTCTTACGATCTTGCACTGACTTTGCCGACCTGCCACATTCCGTGGGCAGCATTAACAGGAGAATAACGATGGCTACTGGCACCGTTAAATGGTTTAATACTACAAAAGGCTTCGGCTTTATTGCACCCGATGGCGGCAGCAAAGATGTGTTTGTACACATTTCAGCTGTCGAGCGCGCTGGCCTAACTGGTTTAGCTGATAACCAAAAGGTTACATTTGATATCGAAGCTGGTCGTGATGGCCGCGAGAGTGCGTCAAACATCGCGCTTGCGTAAATTAATTTGTCCCAAATGGGTTAAAATAAAGGGCGTGCCTGCTGGTGCGTCCTTTTTTATTTTTTGATAAAAGTATTAACAATGCCTTTATCTTTAAAATGGTGAGGGCTTACGAAACCGCATCATTTTTCCACTGTCAGGGTGTTTAATTTTTAACTCTTCTGAATGCAGCATCAATCGCTCGAAATTACGGGCTAGCCCTTCTGCATAAAACGGATCTCCTAAAATTGGGTGTCCCAATGCTAACATATGAACCCGTAACTGATGGCTCCGCCCAGTTTTAGGCATAAGCCTCACTCGGCTCTCAGTTTCAGAGTCTCGTATCACCCGCCAATCAGTGACAGCTGGTTTACCTTTATCAATATCAACATGCTGTTTAGGACGGTTTGGCCAATCGACTATTAGCGGCAAATCAACTCGCCCAGCTTTAGGCGTAAGTCGTCCCCAAACCCTTGCAATATATACCTTTTTCGCAGCCCTAAGTTCGAATTGCTTGGACAAAAAACGCTGTGCATGTGACGTAAGTCCAAAGACCATGACACCAGATGTATCCCGATCCAAACGGTGTACTAATAATGCATGAGGCCAGACCATCTGTACCCTAGAAATCAAACAATCTGATAAATGCTTACCCTTTCCAGGCACCGACAAAAGGCCGGACGGCTTATCAACTACCAAAAGCTCGGCATCATCATATAACACCGATAAAGGCGCAACTGGGGGGCAATATTCCATTTCCATAGTGCAGATTTTCAGATGTTAGCTCCTCATGCAACCAATGCGGGGTAAAATAATGGCTTATATAAGTGAATATTTAGCTACAAAAGAAAAATGATTAAAAAATTTAATAATTGATTTAGGCGGCAAACCATTTTTTTAAAATCTAAGGTTACGGAGAGGTAGCTGCGCGCATTTGTCGAACCATCGAAGTGGAATAAATAATTAATGCCAGCCAAATTATTGGAAATGCTATTATCCGAGCATTTCCAAATTCTTCTCCAAATACAAAGACTGCGACAAGGAAGATCATCGTTGGCGCAATATATTGCAAAACTGCAATTGTTGATAATTGCAATTCCTTGGCACCATTGGCATATAAAATTAGAGGAATGGCCGTCACAATTCCACACCCCAGTAATAACCAGTTTGTTCGCATATCACCAACCAAAAACGAACTCTGTCCAGTCAAACCGAGATAGGTAATGTAGCAAAGTGCAGGAACTAATAAAATAAGGACTTCCAATAAAAATCCCTGATTAGGCCCAATTGGTAACTGCTTTTTACAAAGAGCATAGAGCCCCCAACTGACTGTTAAGCCCAGTGAAACCCAAGGAACTTTCCCCATTGAAATTGTCAAAACAGCAACTGCACAAACCGCCAACCCGATTGCAATTAATTGAGCAGGCGAGGGCCGTTCACGCAAAAAGATTACTCCAAGAGCAAGACTAAAAAGTGGATTAATGTAATATCCCAGTGCAGCGTCTAACGTTCGCCCCGACGCTATCGCCCAAATATATATACCCCAATTAATCGTTATGAGCCCAGCAGTAAAACATCCCATTATAAGCATACTTGGATTGGAAATAGCTACGCGCAAATCCTTAGTGCGTCCAAGTATGATAAGCAAAATACCTGCAATTGGAACTGACCAAATAATACGATGTGCGACCACCTCAGCTGGACCGATATGGCTCAGCATTTTCATATAGATAGGAAGTAGGCCCCACAAAAAATATGCCCCAAGCGCAAAGCCAAGACCCTTCGGTGTGTCACCGGATTGCTGTGTCATTCGGTTTAACCCTTTCGTCTTCTAACTTAACAAAAATTGATTATACCAGTATATGACAGTTTAAACCTTCACTCGTTCCGCTTTTGGATCATACATCGGCTTAAGTGACGCATCAGCTAGTACTCGAGTTCCGGCAATATCAATTTCATAAGTTGAGCCAAGAACATCTGCTGCCGATTCCCCGGTGCAGTCTATGTAACCCAAGCCCATTGCTGCACCCAGATGATGTCCATATGCACCCGAACTTAAATACCCAACAATTTCACCATTACGGAGAATTGGTTCATTATGATATAAAAGCGGTTCTGGATCAGCGAGCTTGAACTGCAGCAAACGCTTTGATAGCCCCAGTTCTTTTTTCTGAAATACAGCTTCGCGACCGACAAATGAAGATTTGTTGATGTTTACGGCAAAGCCCAAACCGGCCTCAAGAACGTGATCTTCGCAGGTTATATCATGACCAAAATGACGAAATCCTTTTTCGATCCGGCATGTATCCATCATATGCATACCGCACAATTTAACTCCAAGATCCTGACCGGCATCAAATAACGTTTCAAATACGTGGCCAGCCATGTCAGAGGAAACATAAACCTCCCAGCCCAGTTCTCCCACATAGGTAACACGGTGTACTCTAGCGAGAGCCATGCCTAACTCAATCTCCTGTGCTGTTCCAAATGGGTTCGTTTTATTTGAAAAATCGGCCGGCGATACAGTTTGCAAAAGTTTGCGAGCGTTCGGACCCATAACAGCCAACACGCCTTCGCCAGCAGAAACGTCTGTAATAACCACACGCATATCTCCGATATGCCGTCGCATCCATGTTGTATCTGCCAAACAAGTTGCTGCCGGTGTCACTACTAAATAAGCTACTTCCGACAGACGGGTTACGGTAACATCTGCTTCTATTCCGCCGCGTTGGTTCAAAAACTGAGTATAAACGATCTTGCCTATGGGCACGTCACACTGTCCACCAGCAACGTAATTCATAAAAGTGCAAGCATCTGGCCCTTCAACCTTGAGTTTGCCAAATGATGACATATCGTAAATACCAACATTTTTGCGTACAGCGCTGTGCTCCTCTGCAACATTGTCAAAGAAACTTTGCCGCTTCCATGAATATTCATATTTTGCCGATTGGCCCTTACGTGCAAACCAGTTGGCACGTTCCCAGCCCGCTAGTTCGCCCATCACTGCGCCATGATTTAAAAGGTTTTGATGAAAAGGTGTTCGCCGTACACCCCGCGCAGTTGTTTTTTGGCGATAAGGGAAATGGTCAGCATAAAGCAGCCCCAATGTTTCCGTTGAACGCTCAGCCAGATAACTTCTATTCCCTTGAAAAGGTTGCATTCGGGAGATGTCCACGTCTCCAAGGTCAAAAGGCTTTGCATTATCTTCCATCCACTGCGCCAGCGCCATTCCAGCACCTCCTGCAGATTGAATTCCAATCGAGTTAAAGCCTGCCGCTACCCAAACGTTATCCATCTCTGGCGCCAAACCAAGGTGATAAGCATCATCAGGTGTGAAACTCTCGGGACCATTAAAGAATGTATGTATGCCAGCATCAGCTAGCATCGGCATCCGATTGACAGCAGCTTCAAGAATTGGTTCAAAATGATCAAAATCCTCAGGTAACTGATCAAACTCGAAATCCTGTGGGATACCATTCACAGCCCACGGTTTAGCGTTTGGTTCAAACGCACCCAACAATATTTTTCCTGCATCTTCTTTATAGTAAGCGCATTCGTCCGGCACTCTAAGAACAGGCAGTTGAGCCAAACCTGGAATTGCTTCAGTGACTATATAAAAGTGCTCACACGCTTGAAGTGGCACATTAACGCCCATCATGCGACCAACCTCATGGCCCCACATCCCGGCGCAGTTAACTATCATATCGCAACCAATATGACCCAATGTTCCATCTTCAGATTGCCAGTTCACTCCTGTCACAGAACGTCCACTGCGCGTAATTTCTTTAACAGCAACCCGTTCCTGCACTTGTGCACCACGCTTTCGCGCTCCTTTAGCCAATGCTAGCGCAATGTTGGCTGGATCACCTTGGCCGTCTAATGGTAGATATACACCGCCCTTAACGTCCTGAATATTGAGATGGCTGTATTTTTCTTTTACTTGAGCTGGAGAAATTTCTTCAACTTCAACTCCAAAAGCCCGCGCCATGCCTGCCTGGCGGTGCAGCTCTTCAAGTCGCTCATTTGTAAGCGCAGCGGTAATTGAACCTACTCTTTTAAAACCTGTTGCAACACCAGTTTCTATTTCCAGATTACCATACAACTCTTGACTGTATTTCGCCAGTTTAGTCATATTGGCCGTTGCACGCAGTTGCGCGATTAAGCCTGCTGCATGCCATGTTGTCCCTGATGTAAGCTGTTTTCGTTCCAATAACACGACATCAGACCACCCAAGTTTAGTCAGGTGATAAGCTACAGAGCAACCAATAACGCCACCACCGATAATGACTACACGAGCTGAAGTAGAAAGATTTGGCATTTTTAATCCTTAAACAATCTGATGCCCAGCTACACGCAACTGTTCAGCAATTTCCGCAATATGCGTTGGACCAACTTCACAGCAGCCACCAACAATAGTAGCACCTTGGTCAATCCAACCCATTACATGATCTGCATAGAGCTTTGGCGTAAAATCGCGACGTAAATTTAAAGTATCGACTGTTGGGGAATCTCTCAAAAATTCATCAGTAATGTGTTCAAAACCATTAGCGTAAGCCCCATAGGGTATACCCACTTCACCGATAATCTTGAGAGCGTCAGGTATAACTTCCGGAGTACAGCAATTGATTAGTATTGCACCTACCCCGCTTTCAATCACTGGAAGTACACTTGCAACTGGTTCACCAGATCGCAGACGGGTACCATCACTATCGTCCAAAGTTAACGCCAGCCAGACTGGCTTACCCAAAGGTTTTGTTGCAGTTAAGAAATCTTGTGCATGTGCAATTGACGCAATCGTTTCTCCAATAATTAATTCACTATTGTCCACTAATTGTTCTGCCACCTCAGCAAACAGGCGCACAGCAACATTAGTCTCTGGATGTAAATCAGGCCGGTAACTCGCACCAAGTGGACCAATCGCACCCGCAATCTGACCGGAACCATGGGCTACTGTGGCAGCCTTTGCCTCAGCGATAGCCATTGCGTGTAGATCAAAAAAACGGCCTTCCATTTCAGTTTTTGCTAATCGATCGCGGTGAATTGCATAGCTATTAGCTGTCGCGATAGTTGCTCCTGCGGAATAAAAGTCAGCATGCACACCGGCTACCATGCCTGGGTGATCAATCATTATTTGTGTAGACCAAAGCGCAGTCGGCTTGTCACCAGCGCGTTGCACCAACTCTTGACCCATACCACCATCCAACAAAATAATGTCTGTCACGCACGTAACCTTTCGTTTGTGTGATCCCAAAGTGGCTCATCTGGCTGCACAACTGCCTTGTAACGCCGGCCATACATCTCAATTTCAAGAACTGTGCCAGGCACAGACAGATCCACCCGTACTACACCAAGCGCAATAGACGCATTGACCCGATATCCCCAATCTCCAGAAGTCGTTTCTCCAACAACCTCATCGCCGCACCATATAGTAGACATGTATGGCGCATCATAGTCACCAGAATCGACGACCATAGTAATAAAACGCTTCTTAGCACCCTGTTGCTGTTCATTTTGCAAGGCTGCCTTTCCAGGGAAATTTTGTGGCTTTTCAAGTTTGATAAATCGATCCAACCCACCTTCAAATAGGGTGTAATCTGTCGACAGATCTCCCTTCCACGTACGATAACCTTTTTCAATCCGCATGGAATTCAAAGCATACATACCAAATGGCTTGGCACCTGCGCCCTTTATCGCCTCATATAATTTTGGAATTTCAGCATTTGGCGCATGTACTTCCCAACCCAATTCACCAGCAAAAGATACACGGAGCAAACGACAAGCTGTACCAGCAACAACTGCATCCTGATGACTTAACCAACCCAATGACAAATCTGCTTGTGTCTTAAGGCTTTCGAACAGATCACGAGACTTGGGTCCACTTACAATAAGAGTTGAGAATTCATCAGTATGGTCTGTCAGGCTCAACCCGTCTGTCAAAGAATTACTAAGTATTTCAAAATCATGCCATTGAGCTAAAGCTGCCGTTATAAGAGTGAAATCATCATCAGAATGCCGGATAATCGACATTTCAGTTAAAATTCGACCGCGGTTATCAGGAAAATATCCTAACGTCATTCGACCCGCTTTGGGTAAAGAACCAGCAATCTGACATCGCAACCACTCAGCAGCCCCTCCACCACTGAGATTAAATCGCGAAAAACCTGCCAAATCCAACACGCCAACATTATCGCGTACAGCCTCCACCTCTTCTTTAACCCGCAACGCCCAAGGGCCAGCGCGTTCCCATGTTTGAGTTGCTTTCTCTGAGGTATCATCACCAGCTTTAGAGAACCAATTTACGCGTTCCCATCCATTGTAAGAACCCATTTGACCACCAGCAGAACGGACTAAGCCGTCAACAGGCGATAGTTTTTTATCTCGCCCTGCTGGCCATTCATGATGTGGAAAATGCATTCCATATTCGTGGCCGTATGTTTCTATTGCTTTGGCTAAACAATATTCATGATCAGCGTAGTTGGTATAACGGCGAGTATCGGTAGCCCACATATCCCATTCAGTCTCACCGTGCATAATCCATTCTGAGAGCACTTTGCCTGCTCCACCACCCTGAGCAATACCAAAGGTAAAGCAGTGCCCCTCAAAGGCGTTCTTGACACCAGGCATTGGGCCGATCATTGGCAAACCGTCCGGAGCGTACGGAATGGGGCCATTAATGTTGCGGTTAACACCTGCCTGGCCCAAAGCAGGAACTCGCGCCATCGCATCCTCAATATAAAATTCAAGACGTTCCAAATCATCCGGATAAAGTTGAAAAGAAAAGTCTTCAGGCATTGGGTCTTCTGGCGTAATCCAATGAGCCTTACAGTTCCGTTCATAGGGACCAAGATTCAAACCAGACTTATCTTGACGTAGATAGTAACTTATATCGACGTCACGTATTATTGGCAGTTTATGGCCTTTATCCTTTGTCCAAGCAGCAACTTCCGCAATTTCTTCTGTTAAAAAATACTGATGAGACATTACAACCATTGGCACAGTACGACCACCAAAAGGCTTGAACATCTCACCAACCCTTTGCGCATAATAACCAGCACAGTTTGCAACATAATCGCAACGGATGTCTCCTTTATCCGTTTTGACAATCCACTCATCACCATCGCGCTCCACCCCAATGGCGGGGCAAAATCGTTCAATATGAGCCCCAGCATCCCTTGCACCTCTAGCGAGTGCCTGCGTTAATTGCGCTGGATCAATATCACCATCTAGCGGATCCAACATACCACCAGCGAGGTCATGGATTTCCATAAAAGGGTGATATTCCTGCATCTCGCGCGGCGACATGACAGACATCTCAATACCCTGATAGCGACCCATGCCTGCAACCCGCTCAAACTCCTGCATTCGCTCTTTCGAATGACCAAGGCGAAGCGAACCGGTAACATGATAATTCATTGGGTAGTCAACATCACCTGCCAGAGTACGATACATTTCGAGCCCATAGCGCTGCATATTCATTACAGCCCACGATCCAGAAAAGTTGGGGCAATTACCTGCAGCATGCCAAGTAGATCCTGCTGTTAATTCATTCTTTTCCAAAAGGACGCAGTCTGCCCATCCAGCTTTTGCAAGATGGTAAAGTGTAGAGGTACCCACGACCCCACCACCAATGATGACCACACGGGCCGTAGTTGGAAAATTACTCATATTTTAATCTCTCTAGCGTGGCAGTAGTAGAAAGCAGTATACCAATCATCAAAATCCTAAACCTAATTGTTATGCCATTTATAATTAAATTAACTGCATAGGCTCCTGCCGTATTTACAAATAAAAACCAAGAAACTTTAGACCTGAAACACCCCTCAAACATGTCAATACACCGGTGGCGCGATAACCCATATCGCAACCGCTGGTGCATCATATGGGTTCATCCAGCGAAAAGCCTCACCTCGAATACGAAAGCTATCTCCTGGATTTATGGTAAAACGACGATCAACTATTTCGAGATCAAGATGTCCAGAAATGAGGTATCCTACTTCTTGTGTTGGACGCACAACGAAATCTGAAATTGCACTGTGCGGTTCGAAGGTAGAGCGCACCATTTCAAAGTCATCAGTTAAATCTGGCGATAATAATTCTTCGACAAGCCCCACGGCCCGTGAACCAATTGGCCGTCGCTTACGACTGCGGACAATGTAACCATCTTCATCAGCAGTTGGCACACCACTTTGAAATAATGTGGAAACCGCAACATCTAATATTTCAGCAATATGGCTTAAATCTGCAATCGATGGTGCGCTCAAATCTCTTTCAATCTGACTGACCCAACCAACAGACCGACCAACGGCATCTGCCATTTCCTGCAAAGTAAGTCCACGCGACTTTCGTAGCGCACGCAAGTCAGCTCCAAGGCTATCAACAGTCGTAAGATCAGTTTGAAAGGTCATAATATGAAAAAATCCTTTATAATTTCACGTAATGACGGCTTTAATGAAAAATCAAGAAGATTTTTCATTTTACTTTGATTTTGGGCGAAATATCTAATTTTTTAGAAAAGGAAAGTTTATATGTTAAAAAAACAACTCCTTAAGTTAGACACAATGCCACTGATTCAAAAATTGGACATAAATACATCTTTTAAAATACGAGCTATTTCCGTTGAATCTTCCTCGATAAAAGCGTGCGGCTGATCACTATCAATATCAAAAACCGCTATTAATTCTCCACATGCGTTCCAAACTGGCAGAACTAATTCTGATCGCGTTGAGGACGAGCATGCAATATGACCTTTGAAAGCATCAACATCGTTAACCAACTGTGTTCGTTGTGTACGCGCTGCTGCGCCACAAACGCCGCGTGAAAAGGGGATTTGCAAGCATCCATGCGCGCCCTGATAAGGCCCAATCTTAAGCATTTCTGGGCCGGTCACGCGATAAAATCCAGTCCAGTTAAAACGATCATCACTGTGGTAAACTTCACAAACTATCGTCGCCATTAACGACACTTCATCTGTTTCAGCTTCTGTTAGAGCAAAAATTGTTTTCGCCAAAAGATCATAATTTATTTTTTTCTGGGTAAGCATACAAACTCCCTACTGGTGTTATTTGCAGGGCTCTTAAGTGCGCTCGATAGCTATGGCCGTACCTTCACCACCACCAATGCAAATAGCAGCGATCCCCCGTTTTAGATTTTGTTTTTCCAATGCATTTAACAATGTCACCATTATTCTAGCACCTGAGGCACCAACCGGGTGGCCTAGCGCACAAGCTCCACCATTGATATTCACAATATCATGGCTAATTCCAACTTCCCGCATAAAAGCAAGCGGAACAACAGCAAAGGCTTCGTTTACTTCCCACAAATCCACATCTTCTTTAGACCATCCCAGCTGCCTCAAAAGCTTTAGCACTGCAAAAACTGGGGCCGTTGTGAAAATGTTAGGCGCTTGGGCATGACTAGCGTGCCCAAGTATGCGCCCACGGATTGTCAGGTTTTTAGCAATTGCCATCTCTTCAGACGCCAGCACAAGTGCCGCAGCTCCATCAGAAATCGATGATGAATTGGCGGCAGTTACGGTTCCACCCTCCCGAAAAGCAGGTTTTAATTTTGGAATTTTATCTGGCCGTGCAGTACCAGGCTGTTCATCAACTATAACCTCCTTTGCGCTCTTTCGTGTCTCAATAAAAACAGTAGCAATTTCATTTTTAAAAGCATTAGTTTTTTGCGCCCTTTGCGCACGTGCTAGCGAAGTTAACGCATATTCATCCTGATCCTCACGAGTAAATTGAAAAGTTTCAGCGCAATCTTCTGCAAAAGTCCCCATTAGACGACCTTTTTCATAAGCATCTTCTAGCCCATCAAGGAACATATGATCAAAAACCTGCCCATGCCCCAATCGCAAACCTGCTCGCATTTTAGGGAGCATGTAAGGAGTATTGGTCATGCTCTCCATACCTCCAGCCACCATTGTATCAGCATGACCAAGTGCAATTTGATCATAAGCCATCATGGCAGCTTTCATACCAGAACCACACATTTTATTTATGGTTGTAGCAGGCACGTCCTCACTCAAACCTGCAGCAAAACTAGCTTGGCGGGCTGGTGCCTGCCCTTGACCGGCTGGTAAAACACAGCCCATCAAAACCTCGTCCACTGAAGTTAAAGCGGCACCCTCAAGCGCCGCTTTAATTGCAACGCCACCGAGTTCTGAAGCCGTTTTATTAGATAGAACACCTTGAAAACCGCCCATCGGTGTGCGGTTTGCTGCAGCAATTATGACATTTTTCACTAGTAATCCTCCTACCATCATGGGGGAAATTAATTTTATTTTTCAGTTTACAGACACAAAATTAAAGCTTGAAATGCAAGAGGCAGTTGCGTTCTGTAATTTGCAGTCTCGGGTCATGAATTTATCATTCAACAAATTTCTTACTAATGCTATTTTAAATCTGACTACGCTATCCGATGGCCCATCAGTTATGAAACAGTTGGGGCCCAATTTGCGAAAACTTATAGAATGATTTAATCCGAACCAAATGCAAAAAATAGATTTTAAAAAATACTCAAAATTTGTAATGTTAGGCTTTAGCGATGGTACGCCGAAAAAAGCAATACTTACTGCAATCGTAGTGGGCACCCTGCTAACCTGGATAAATCATGGAAATTCGATGATGTTAGGACAGTTTCCATCACTAATAAAAATTGCTCTAACATATTTGGTACCCTACTGCGTGACCACATGGGGTGCTATCATCACCAAACTTGCACAAACAAAGCACGAAACGACAGAAAGTCCAAATATCCATTAAGCTAAGGTCATGACCTCAATGAACGCTGAACAATTTTTTAATCAAAAGACAATTTTGGACTTAAGTTTTTTCAACTTTGAAAATGCTATTACTGCGGCCTATTTTGCGAACATCGATCTTGAAATTCAGAGAACAAATAATAATTTTAAGCGATTTTTCCCAATCTTGGGTAATGTAGTAAATGTATCTATGCTAGATGTTTTAGAACAACTTGGTTTGCCAGGAAAACAGATAGATGTATTTGCGTCAGAGCTTGATCAAAACGGGTCGGTACTATTACCTGAAATTAAAGTTTCAATTGACGGGTCAGAAAAAATTTATTCACTGCTTTCTGCAAAAACTCAGAATAGTAATTTTTCATATCTCAACGGGGTACAAGGTCAATTTGTAGACAGAACTTCAGAATGGGCACTGCGGCGCGAGCGGGAGGTCTTGTTAGAACAAAAAATCCATGACCGCGAAATTATAGAACAAAAGAGCCTTCAACTTGAGCAATTAGCAAACCGTTTGGCTAAATATTTATCCCCTCAAATCTACAATAGCATATTTTCTGAGACAGACGATGCACCAAAAACCCACGCCAGAAAAAACCTGACAATCTTTTTCTCAGATATTGTCCAATTCACCGACCTCAGTGATACGCTAGAACCAGAACGTCTGGCTTTGGTGATTAATTCATATTTGTCTGAAATGACAAATATTGCCATCGAATGCGGTGGAACAATAGATAAGTTCATTGGTGATGCAGTTATGGTTTTCTTTGGTGATCCGGAAACCGAAGGGGAGGACGAAGACGCCATGCGCTGCGTTCAAATGGCTGTCAGAATGCAAGAACGAATCCAAGAATTGCAAAGTTATTGGAAAAAAAATGGTGTTCCGAATGGGTTGAAAGTTCGAATGGGTATCGCAACAGGTTATTGCACAGTTGGTAATTTTGGTTCCGATCAGCGCCTTGACTATACGGTTTTGGGTAGCCCGGTTAACCTCGCAGCTCGACTTCAAGGTTTGGCTGAACCAACCCGTATATTGCTAGATCAAAGCACACACACATTAGTTGAAAAACACGTAAAAGCAGCAGCAAAAGGAGAATTCACTCCAAAAGGATTTTCTCGCCCAGTAAGTTATTATGAGTTTTCAGATTTCATTAATTCAGATGACCGGTATTCAGGTAAAAATTGGTCTCATTTGGGAAGCCATGTCGAAGTTAATATTTTTGACAGTTCAGATATTCGTGGCGCTATTCAAGAGTTACGAGAAATTCAAATTCGATTTGAATCCCAGCTCAATGATTTCGAGGCAAAGTCAGAAAATTAACCAAACTTCACCATTAAAACCTAACTCTAAGTAAAAACGTAAGTGTAATATTTCTTAACCAGTAAATTGGATATTCACTTTATTAAAATTACTTCAAACCTGTCGTTTTTTAAGGAATAGCAAAATGCGCGATTTTCATATGCCCGGACGCTCACCGGTTCTTTCAACCTCAGGCATGTGCGCAACATCCCACCCTCTTGCCACACAATCTGCTATCGAAACCTTGAAGGCTGGTGGTAACGCTATGGACGCGGCCATTACAGGCGCAGTCTTATTAGGCATTTGCGAACCACAAATGACTGGCATAGGTGGTGATTGTTTCGTTCTTTGGTCAGACCAAGATGGCGAGATGAAATCATTGAACGGATCAGGTCGTGCGCCGGCAGGTCTTGATGCGGCACAGCTCCGCGATCAAGGGCATTCTGTTGTACCAAAACAAAGCCCACACTCAGTTACGGTTCCTGGTGCAATCGATGCCTTTTGTAGGCTATCGGAAGAGGTCGGCAATCTTGGTATCGATCGGCTTTTAGGCCCAGCTATACACTATGCAGAGATTGGCGTTCCCGTCGCTCCTCGTGTTGCATCAGACTGGGCGCGGGACGCCTCTGTACTGCAAGGTAAAGCGCGTGAAACGTTTTTAGCAGGAAAACAGATACCTGAGGCTGGACAAATCTTTAAAGCTCCAGGTCAGGCTAAAGTGTTACGCCAGATCGCAAAATATGGCCGTGATGCGTTTTACACAGGCGAGGTAGCAGATGACATGTTAGCGGCACTCAACCGCTTAGGTGGTCAGCATACAAAAGCAGATTTTGCAAATACCTCCAGTACAAAAACCACCCCAATTAGCGGCTCCTACAAAGGCGTAGATTTGGTGGAACATCCTCCTAACGGCCAAGGAGCAACAGCTAATCTTATGCTCAACATCTTCGACCATTTTAACATTTCCGAAATGGACCCTTGGGGTAGTCAGCGCGCTCATATTGAGGCTGAAACTGCAAAACTTGCCTATAACGCTCGGAACAGGTTTATAGCAGATTTCGACTATACAACGCGACTTGAGCATATGCTTTCTTTGGAGACGGCGGCACAACTGGCAGCCCTAATCAGCCCTAAAAAAGCAATGGATGCACCAGACAAGCTAAGCGAACAGGTACACAAAGACACAATTTATATAAGTGTTGTTGACCGCGACGGTATGGCTGTTTCTTTAATATACTCAATCTTCAACGGCTTTGGTTCTGGTATTGCCTCAGACAAATTTGGTATTTTACTGCAAAATCGTGGTTCAGGATTTAACCTGGAAAAAGGTCATCCAAACGAACTTAAGGGTGGCAAGCGGCCAATGCATACTATTATACCCGGAATGCTTGCAAAAGACGGAAAGCCTTTTATGCCTTTTGGTGTGATGGGGGGAGCATATCAGCCAAATGGTCATGCTAGGTTTGTATCAAACTTGATCGATTTCGAACTCGATCCACAATCAGCTATCGATGCTCCGCGAGCATTTTCAGATGAAGGTAATATGAAAGTTGAGAAGGGTTATTCAGACGCCGTAAGATCTGAGTTAAGTGACTTAGGTCACAATGTAAGTTGTCCTGAAACCGCCATTGGAGGCGCGCAAGCAATTCTCATACGAAAAGATGGAGTATTGGAAGGTGCCAGTGACCCGCGCAAAGACGGGTGTGCTTTGGGTTATTAATATGGCTAATTACTGCTTAATTCAGCTGGAAGTGAAGCGGATAAGCACCGTCTTCAAACGGACCAAACAAATCAGGAATATCCGGATGATCTACCGGTTCCCCGGATCTGTCAGCAATAAGGTTTTGCTCTGAGACATAAGCCACGTAATAGCTTTGATCGTTCTCAGCTAGTAGATGGTAATAAGGCTGGGCTTTTTTCGGACGGCTATCTTCCGGTATGGCTTCGTACCATTCGTCCGTGTTGGAGAATTCTGGATCAACGTCAAAAATAACACCCCGAAAAGGGTGCTTTTTGTGGCGAACCACTTGGCCTAAATGATATTTTGCGCTCTTATTCAGCATCATGTTGCGCCGTGTATCTCTCGTGAGTACACGGTGCAAGAGACAGTTGTCTAAATAATTGATCAAATTTCACTGGATTCCGTTTGTGAACCTCGCATTAACAGTATTCGAAATTGTAGCACCAGTCTTTCTTTTAGCTGGCATTGGCTTTGCGTGGGTAAAAGTCGGGTTAGAATATAGAATTCAGTTTGTCACCCAATTGGCAATGACACTATCTTTACCTTGTTTGATTTTTGTATCGTTAATGCAAAGCCATATTGACACTGAAGCGCTGAAATCACTTTCTATTGCTGCCATCGTAGCCTACGGAATTATTACAATAGTGTTTTTAATTTTAGTCCAACTTTTGGGATTAAAAACCCGCACCTACAGTGCACCACTAATTTTTGGAAATACCGGGAACTTAGGTCTGCCGCTTGCGCTATTCGCTTTCGGAGAGTTAGGATTAAGTTATGCCGTCATAGTTTTTGCAATCATGGCACTTTGGTCATACACGTTTGGTATTTGGTTGGTTGCAGGCAAAGGGTCACTACATAAAGTTTTATGCGAGCCACTAGTTTGGGGTACAATTTTAGGTATAATCTTTTTATGGCAAGATTGGGAAACACCTATTTTCCTGACCAATGCACTTCTACTTATTGGTCAAATGGCAATCCCAATGATGCTAATCACCCTTGGTGTTGCACTCGCTCGATTGTCGGGCAACGACTTCATCCAAGCTGCAATTTTATCCTTCATAAAGCTTATATTATGTGTAGGTATTGCATGGGCCTCTGGGTATTATTTCGATCTCGACCAAACAGCTTTTGGCGTACTCGTTTTGCAAGTTGCGACACCCGTTGCAGTCACATCCTATTTACTGGCTGAAAAATATGGAGCAGACGCTCAATCAGTTGCTGGCTTGGTTGTAGCATCAACCCTAATGTCGGTCGGAGCATTACCGCTTATTCTAGCTGCCATTCTTTAAAATCGTGATTCCCATCACAAGAAAATTCAGCTAGAGTGAAAAAAAACAATAAAGCGAGTGAGGCAGATGAGCAGACTCTTTCGCGCACTGACATTGGTACTATTAGCAGCCAGCTGTGGCGGTGGTTCTGGAGACGCACCTCGTTCGCTGGATAATGCATGTTCCATTTTGAAAGAGCGCCCAAAATACGCCCGAGCATTTAAAGCAACGGAACGCCGCTGGGGAGTGCCAGTACACGTACAAATGGCAACTATTCATCAAGAAAGTAAATTTATTTCAGATGCGCGGCCCCCCTACCGATATGCAGCAGGTGTAATTCCCATTGGACGGCAGTCCAGCGCTTATGGCTACTCCCAAGCACTTGATGGCACATGGAAAGAATATCGTGGCGCAACCAACCGGCGCTCTCCCCGACGCCATCGCATCCGTGATGCATCAGATTTTATGGGCTGGTATATGGCCGAAACAAATAGAAAGCTTGGTATTTCTTTATCGGATGCGCGCAATCAGTATCTTGCTTACCATGAAGGCCGTGGTGGGTATGCACGTGGCAGTCATCGGAAAAAATCTTGGTTACTTCGTGTTGCTGACAAAGTTGAAAGACGGTCTCAGATGTACGCAAACCAATTGAGAAATTGCCGTGCCAGAGGACTTTAATTCTCTCGCTCGCGGCTTGGTAGGTCAAAAAGACGGTTTGATAGGTTAACTCCTGTTGTCAGAGTCTCTAAAACGACGGTCGTCTCACCACCACTACTGTCGCGTACAATCCACTGACGCAATTGAACGGGCTCATCAGAGAATTTCATCAGAATACTCCCGTATTCTGTATTTTTAGGATCCTGTGCAGTAATGATTGTAGCGGTTCCATCATAATCGTGGCCAACAACCATCTTTTGACGAGATAAATTAACATTAGGGGCTAAAATAATTGATAATGGTGTGCGTCGTAGCGGATAAGTCTCAGGCATTTGGTTAGATTTTTTATCTATTATGTAGACTGCCTTGTTACTTGCTATGACCAACGCATTGTTGGGGGGATCATACTCTAAACGCATTTTACCAGGCCGTTTGATATAGAGTATTCCAGTGCTGATCGTTCCATCGTCATTGACCTGAGTAAAGTTACCCTCAACTGTTTTCAAATCATTCAAATATTTAGAAATTTGCGCTAATGGCAATTTATCAGCTAAGGAAATTTGCGCCAGAAAACTTGTAAAGACTACTATAATCAAACGTGCAAAAAGAATCATACGGCTTATTTTTCCAATCTAACAAACTTGTTTTGTATATAAAATGACGGTTTCTGATGAGCTATGTTCTGTTTAAATTAACTGCTTTAATTTGAAAACCTAATCAAATTAGGTTGAACAAAATTAACCATTTTCAGGAACTAAGATCTCACGCTTACCAACATGATTTGCAGGACTGACTAAGCCTTGATCTTCCATTTGCTCAACAAGCCGAGCGGCCTTGTTATAACCAATCGCCAATTTACGCTGAATGTAGCTCGTTGAACATTTCCTATCTTTTATCACGATGGCAACGGCTGTGTCGTACAACGCATCTTCACCATCTGTGTTTCCACCAAGACCAAGAACCTGATCAATGCTACTCTCTTTGTCCTCTGAAGGACCTTTAACAACATCCGAAACATAAGCTGGCGCGCCAAAACCCTTAAGATGGTTCACAACCTCTTCAACTTCTTCATCACTAACGAATGGACCATGACAACGTGTAATTTTGGCGCCTCCAGCCATGTAAAGCATATCACCCATACCGAGTAGCTGTTCAGCACCCATCTCGCCCAGAATTGTACGCGAATCGATTTTGGATGTTACCTGAAACGATATCCTTGTAGGGAAGTTTGCCTTAATTGTGCCAGTAATTACGTCTACAGAGGGACGCTGGGTGGCCATAATTAAATGAATGCCAGAAGCACGTGCCATTTGGGCTAAACGCTGAATACAAGCTTCAATCTCCTTGCCAGCAACCATCATCAAATCAGCCATTTCATCGACAATGACGACAATATAAGGGAGTGCTTCTGGCATAATTTCTTCAGTTTCAAAGATTGGCTCACCAGTATCATCATCAAATCCGGTCTGGACTGTACGACTGAACATTTCATCTTTCGCCAATGCTTCGCGGACGCGACCATTGTACCCTTCAATATTGCGCACGCCCATTTTAGACATTTTGCGATACCGCTCTTCCATCTCTCCAACAGTCCATTTTAAGGCAACAACTGCCTTCTTTGGGTCTGTTACAACTGGAGATAATAGGTGAGGAATTCCGTCATAAACACTTAACTCCAGCATCTTGGGATCTATCATGATCAACCGACATTCTTCCGGACTAAGCTTGTAAAGTAGCGATAAAATCATGGTATTTATCGCAACTGATTTACCTGAGCCTGTTGTGCCTGCTATTAGCAAATGAGGCATTTTGGCGAGGTTCGCAACAACCGCTTCACCACCAATATCCTTGCCCAAGGCTAAAGGCAGTCGCATTCTACTGTCACCAAAGTCCCTACTTGCTAAAATTTCTCGTAATACAACCTTCTCACGATTCTCGTTAGGCAATTCTATTCCAATGACAGAACGACCGGGAACTGTAGATACGCGCGCAGAAAGAGCCGCCATAGACCGGGCAATATCATCTGCCAATCCAATAACACGCGACGCCTTCAATCCAGGAGCGGGTTCCAATTCGTACATTGTGACGACTGGTCCAGGACGCACCGCCACGATCTCTCCTTTTACACCATAATCATCCAGCACATTTTCCAACATCCGTGCGTTTTCTTCCAATGCGTCATCACTTAGGTGTTGTCGCTGAATTTCAATGGGGGTTTCAAGCAAGTTGAGCGGTGGCAATTCAAAGCCTGGATGAGAGTCTTCAAACCGCAAAGCAGGCTGAGCTTCAGCTTTTGCACGGGCACTCGGTTGCACCGGCTTGCGCAATGGTTGCTGCACAACCTTGCGAGGTTCAGTTATAATTATTTTTGATGTGATAGGCTGCGCATCAGACGTAACACCATCGTTTAACTCAGGCAGGCTTACCTCTTCATTGTCGAACATAGAATCATCTTCGATCCAATTCTCAACTGGAGCATCAATTGACCCGGTATGAGGTGCTGTTTCGAATGCCTCCGCGTGACTTAAGATTGGAGAGGTCAAGGGGGGCTCTGACGGCAAATTGTTTTGAGGGTGTGTATTCAAAACTAACGGATCAGGACCACGACCGCGACCTTTACTTAGCGGGGCAACTGAGGTGACATGAAGTGCTGGATTAGACCGCACCCTAGATTTAATAACGTCTGAAATCTTTGCCTTAATACGTTGTTCACCAAATTCTTCATTTGTACTAAACTCATTATAATTTTCTGTAAATGGAGGCTCCAAAACATCCTCTAAACTCGGAACTGCGCGTTTAATGAGTGTTGGCATACGGGCCAGCAGGCTTGGCTTTTCAACCTCTTCCTCATATTCGTCATGATCTTGTGAATCTGTCGCACAGCCTTCCAGTTCCAATTCTTCAGTTTCTCGGTCGGACCGGCGCTCCGCCTTACGCTCCTGCATTGCACGCGCACTTTGTATGGCCCCACTAGCACCAAGGCCAAGCAACGTCATGAAACCTGCGTAAGCCATTACAATACCCATAAACAAAAACCGACTCACACTTTGTACTTCAGGGCGGGTAAACCCGGTTACAAATGCACCAAAAATCAAAATCCCAACGCCCATTAAAAAGGATACCAATTTAATAGAAAATGCTGATCCAAGCGGAAGTAATGTCAATATTACGCTAGCAACAGTATCACCAAACAAACCCCCAAGACCAAACGCATGTGCTGAAATCCATTCAGGGCCGGGCTGTAAAGTCGATGCATAAATTGCTCCTAAAGCAATAGCAATTGGTGCAAAAATCAGACGACCAAGTGCTCGGCCAATTCCCAAATTCAGAATAAAGCGCGCACCCCAAGCCAGAAGAATAATAGGGATACCAAAAAATCCCCAGCCCGCAATCATAAACAGCGTCCCAGCAATTGCAGCACCAGTTTGACCCGTCCAATTTTGGATTGGGGCATCCGTAGATGTCATCCAGTTCGGGTCATCTGGTGTGTAACTCAACATCATCGCTGCTGTCATTGTACCTACAATTAGCAGAACAACACCAATTAATTCACGACCACGCTTTTCTATAACAGCCTGCATCCCATGATCAAAAAGTGGATCTCGTCGTGTCTGATATGCCATACTTCCCTCGTCTTTATTGAGTATAGAGAACATCGCGAATTGCTCGTAGGCCACGCTCCGTCTCTGTCTTTGGAGCAACTAATGCCACTCGAATATATTTGTCACCGGGGTTAAACCCATCGATCTCACGCGCCAGATAGGCGCCAGGTAAAACCCGTACCCCTACAGCCTTCCACAACTTAAGCGCCGCTACTTCTCCATCTTCAACGGGCAACCATAAGAAAAAGCCAGCATGCGGTGCTACATAGCCCGGCACGTCACCTAAAATTTTGTCTGCCAATTTGTACTTCTCGAGATACTGGGCGCGGTTCTGGTTTACATGTATTTCGTCAACCCAAACAGCCGCTGCGGCATACTGCAATGGAGTTGGCAATGGCGCTCCAGCATAATTGCGCAGTTTTTTTATTTCTATAATAGTATTTGGCCCACCAACAATAAAGCCAGACCGTAGCCCAGGGAGGTTTGAGCGCTTTGACAGCGAATGAAAAGCAACAGCCCGTTCGGGATGCGCATTATCTAAACATTCTAAAATACCAACAGGCGGGGTGTCTCGGTAAATTTCCGAATAACATTCGTCTGCAAAAATCTGAAAATCATATTGTTCTGCCAATGCTACGAGATCGCACCAATAGTCATTGCCTGCAGTAGCACCTTGCGGGTTGGCTGGTGAACACATGTAACACGCAACCGTCCGATTTAAGATTTCAGGATCAACTGATGCATAATCCGGTAAATGCCCAGTTGCTGCAGTTGCTGGGACTAAAACCGGTTCTGCTCCAGACGAAATCGCTGCCACCATGTAAACTTGATAAAATGGATTTGGCATCAACACGACAGGGCGTTGACCGTTTTTTTGCTCTGGACAAAGAGCCATGGCCACGTTGTACAGACCCTCTCGCGTTCCATTCAAAGGCATAACGTTTGTATCAGGATCCCGTTTCACACCATAGCGACGCAATAGCCAATTACAAAAAGCACTTCGCAATTCATGGATACCATCATTCGGTGGGTATTTATTAAAACCAGCAGAATGCTCTGAAATTATATCAGTAACCCAAGCAGGGAAAGCATGTTGCGGCTCACCAATAGCCATGTGCACTACATCGCCGCCAGGTGGATGTATGTCCAAAAGTTCGCGCAACCGCGGAAATGCATAAGCCGGAAGGTTCGAAAACCGCTCGGGAAACTTCATAAAACTGCCTCAAGTTCGGGATCGTAATCGCCCCGTTTTAAACAGGATAGCCTATTGCCGGCTCCCGCGTCCAGAAAAACAAAATCAAATACTGACCTTGTGGCAAATCCGCCAAACTTTCTATCTTCTTATCTTTTGTTAAAAAATAAGGTCCTACGAATTGAAGTTGAAAATAATTATTAAATCTTATTATTTCAGTACCTTAAGATTTAACCAGTGCTTTTTCGGCGGCTATACCAACGCGCAACAAAGCCTCGTCACTATGTGGTGCACCCATCAGCATTATCCCACAGCTTGGAACTCCGGTTGGTATGGTAAGCGCACACAACCCTAAAAGGTTCCCCACACGTGTATTGCGCAAAGTCAACAAATTTTCAGTCACGTAATATTTACTGTCTTTATTCAAGCGATCCAGATTAGGTGGCAATATAGGCGATGACGGTGATAAAACCGCATCGAAACTATTCATACGTCCGTTCCAAATTTGGCGCGCAGCCTCCAAGCGCGACCAAGCAGAGTTATAATCAGGAGCAGAGAAATTTGAACCTAAACGAAATCGTTCTAAAATTTCAAAATACATATCATCAGGGTTAGCTTCGATGACATCACGCCATAGTCCATAGACTTCGCCGGGATAAAGTGGGCCTGCAGTCGCCATAGCACCGTTTTCACCGGATAACTCCGGAGCCTCAACCTTTTCCACAATCGCCCCAGCATCCTGTAATTGCTCCAAGGCCTGATTATACGCTGTAAGGGGAGCGTTCCGAATATCATCCAAAACAACTGTCTGTAGCGCGGCAAATCGACGACCTTTTAAGGAAGCTCCGCGCAAATCAAATGATCTTCGTCCTTCCATTACCGACATTAAAACTGCCACATCTCTTACTGATTTGGCCAATGGACCAACAGTATCAAATTTGAGACTTAATGGTACACAACCCTCAAGAGATAACCGCCCAGTAGTTGTTTTCAAACCCACTAAATCGTTCCAGGCTGCAGGAATGCGCACCGAACCACCCGTATCAGATCCAATACCTGCTGGCGCCAGACCAAAAGCTATTGAGGCAGCCGTACCTGAAGAAGATCCACCAGGCACCGCATCAAAATCGTTTACACAAGGTGGCGTCGCAGTTGACGGATTATAACCAAGGCCAGAGAACGCAAGTTCACTCATATGGGTTTTTCCCAAACAAACTAAGCCATAGGCGGATGCATTACGCAGTACTAATGCGTCTTTGTCCGGGACCCTACCTTTTAATAATTTTGAACCAGCCTCAGTTGCCGTTCCAGCCGTATCAAACAAATCTTTCCAACTAATCGGCACACCATCCAAACATGAAAGACGTTGCCCTAATTTAGCACGTTCTCGGGCCGCCTCAGCCTCATTAAAGGCACGATCTTCCGTGAGGCGAGCATAAATGCGGTCACTTAATTCATGCACTTTAATTTTATCAAAAAAAGCCTGCGTCAATTCAACTGGGTCAACTTCACCAGATCCAATTGCATCACCCAATTCAGTCGCACTTTTGTCTAACCACTCTTGCATTGCAGCCTCCATATTCCAGTATCTTAACGGTAGCGACGTGCTGGCACATGGACAATCCCATGTGCACCAACATATTGGTGGTTATGCAAAGTATCGTCAAAAGTGCCCTATGAAGAATGACTGCGATATACTGATTGTTGGAGGTGGCCTATCGGGCCCAATTCTAGCGTTAGCCTTGGCTCAGACAGGTCTGAAGGTGGTAGTCGTCGACGCCCTCAAAGAAAAAGTGCGTAAAAATGCTGCCTTTAATGGGCGTAGTTATGCTATTGCACTCACCTCACAGCGTTTATTAAACGGTATTGGCATATGGGACGAAGTGAAAAGCCAAAGTGAGCCAATTCTTGAAATTAAAGTAACTGAAGGCCGTGCAGGCGAAGGGCCTTCGCCGTTTTTTATGCACTTCGATCACGCCGAGATTGAAGAAGGGCCGATGGGTTACATGGTGCAAGACAGATATTTGCGCCACGCATTACTTAAAGGAATGGAAGCATCCCTCAATATTACCCATTTATCAGGGCAAAAGGTAACAAATCAAATAGCCAGCCCAAGCAACTTGAGCGTGACGCTAAATACAGGCAAAATACTAACTACTGGACTTTTAATTGGTGCCGACGGGCGGAGTAGCGGTACAGCCAAGCGAGCACAAATCAAACGGAATGGCTGGAACTATGATCAAACCGCCTTGGTCTGCGCCATTGCCCACGAAAAACCTCATCACGGCGTTGCACACCAATTTTTTATGCCCCCCGGCCCACTCGCTATCTTACCACTTCCAAATAATGTAAGTTCAATCGTTTGGAGTGAAACCACCCATAACGCAGAAATTTTCAATAAACTTTCCAATACTGAATATCTCACAATGTTACGACCACGCTTCGGTGATTTTATGGGTGAAATAAGTCTGATAGGTCAACGCTATACTTATCCGTTGTCGCTATCAGTAACACAACGCCTGATTTCTGAGCGGGTTGCTTTGATAGGGGATGCAGCGCACGGAGTTCACCCAATTGCCGGGCAAGGCCTGAATGCTGGAATGCGAGACATTGCAGCATTGGCAGAAGTGATTATCGATGCGGTAAGGCGTGGCGAAGATGCTGGTAGTATTGCTGTACTGTCTCGATATGAGGAATGGCGTAGGTTTGATAATACTGCATTAAGCTTGGCGACAGATACTTTTAACAGGCTGTTTTCAAATGATAGTCCATCTTTGCGAGGTTTACGCAACATTGGGATGGGTATTATAAACGCCATGCCAGGCCTTAGGCGGACATTCATTCGCGAAGCTGCTGGCTTAACGGGGGATCTTCCAAGGCTTATGCGTGATCAACCACTTTAAATATGAATGACAAATAAGGTCAATATTACACGGATTGAGTATCTGGAAATAGCGACTTTTTTAGAAATGAAACAAAGTGCTCTTTGGCATTATTGGTCTGATCTGTGCGCCAAATAATGATAGTTTCCAGCTGATCTGTTATCTCCTGCAATGGAATTGCCTTCAGTTTCGGCGGTAATATGTCTGCCACGGACTCTGTAAGGATTGTAATCCCCATTCCACATGCCACCAACCGTAAGATATCTGAAGTCGCCATGCCCATTTGGGAAACAATAGGTTCAAATCCAGCTTTGCGATACAGAGGGGTGAGATATGAATTGAAATGCTCCCATTTTTCTGGGGTACCCTGTATCATTACCTCATTAGAAAACTCTCGGATATGAACACTTTCACGACCAAAAAACGGATGCCCCTCATAAACAATGCATACAAAAAGTTCACGCTGAATACAGAGATGACTAAAACCAGAGCGAGCTACAGATCCAGTCGCAAACCCAAAATCAATGATCCCTTCCTCTAACTCTGCCAATTGGTTTGCAGTAACACTATGGGTCAGTTGCAACGCAATATCAGGTTGAGATCTTTGAAAATTTTTTAATAAATCCGGTGCATAACCATTGATCGCATTATCTGTGTAACCAATCCTTAAAGTTCCAATTTTGCCCTGATGCACGCGTTGAGCATCTTGTACAATTTGTTGGGTTCTATTCAGAATTTCCCTACACCCTTTCAAAAAAGATTGTCCCGCAATTGTAATTTCAACATTTCGATTGCTACGCACAAACAGGGTAACGCCGAGTGAATGTTCAAGATTCTGAATAGTCCGGCTTAGAGCCGGTTGAGCCACACCAAGCCTCTTTGCTGCTTTATGAAAATGCAATTCTTCAGCAACTGCTACAAAACACCGAAAGTGTCGAAGATCTATGCCCATGATACCCAAATTCTATCAAAACTGACTTATTTGATATTATACACGTGATTTTTGTTATGCAAAGTTTGTATCAATATAAAAGACAGGGAGTTTAATATGAACATGTTGAATCTAAAAAGAGCGTTAGCATCTGCCATCATCACAGGCATAACTGCCACTTCTGCGTTAGCGGCAGATATTACAATGAATGTTGGTTTTGGTGCCCCAGAGGAATCACTTTACGGCCGGTTTGGCAAAATTTTTGAAGAAAAAGCCGAAGATTACACCAACGGAACGGTTGATGTGAAGTTGCGTTGCTGCAACCAAATTAGTTCAGAAGATGAAGCCTTCAAAGCTATGCAACTGGGTACTGTTGACGGATTTTTTATCACGGCTAATAATATCTCACCACACTGGCCGATTATGGACGTTACTGTGCTGCCATATATTTTCCAAAATAAAGAGCACCTTGCAAAAGTTTTGGATGGCGAAATTGGCCAATTAATGAAAGATAAATTACAAGCAGACACCAGTGTTCATATGCTTGCTTTTGGCCCAGCAATGTATCGGGATTTTTATAATTCAGTTCGAGCAGTAAATACGATGGCTGACATGGACGGATTAAAAATTCGAGTGCCTAAGAATGAAGTTATGATTGCAACTTTTGAAGCATTTGGGGCTAACCCAGTTCCGCTGGCATGGTCCGAAACACCGACGGCTCTACAAACTGGTACAGTTGATGGTGGTGATAACGGCACCTCGTTTATCCGCGATATGAAATTCTATGAGTTTGAACCACATCTGGTAATACTTGAACATTTTGTTTCGTTTGCACCTTTGTTTGCTTCTGACAATTTTATGAAGAAACTTAATGACGAGCAACGTGAGCAAATTATCAGAGCCGCAAACGACGCTGGCACAGAATTTGCAAAGCAGGTTGCAACCGAAACGGAAGAGATTCGTGATTGGCTGGCCACAGAGGGCGGCATGGCCATGACAACGCCTGATAAAACAGACTTCGTCGAAGCTGCAAAAGGCGTTCAAGCTCAATTTTCTGAACAACGCGGTCCAGAATTTGTTGAACTTGTTGGCAGAATACAAGCTGCCGCTGATTAAACTAAATTTTAAGAGGGCCACTTCACGTGGTCCTCTTTATTTGTTTGAAACGTCAAGGACATCCCAATGGTGGCTCTTAAGTGGCTTGAACGGCATTTCGAAGAGCTTATATGCTGCACGTGCCTTGTAGTAATAGCAGTTGCCGTATTTGCACAGGTGGTTGCGAGATATTTGTTCCAAGTCGCATTGCACTGGACGGAAGAAACAGCTTCGATGGCGATGGTATGGGCTGTTTACACAGGCGCATCATTGTGTGTTCGTGAGCGCTTTCATATCCGCATCATGGTAGCAGTTAAGTCGCTACCAGAGCGCATTGGCCGCCCTATCATTATTTTGGCAGATTGCATGTGGGCACTTTTCTGCGTCTTTATGATCCGAGTCAGTATAGATTATCTCAGTATTTTTTGGCGCTTCCCTGAAACATCACCAAGTTTGGGAATAAATCAGTTTTATCCTCAAACAATACTCGTTCTGGGATATGCTCTAATGCTGATCCGACTAATCCAAACATATGTCGAATGGTACCGAAATGGCGCCGAAGGACTTCCTGGGACTTTAACTGAGGATGGGTCGGACCCAATTGTCGACGATGAGGCACACATATGAGTCCTCTTGCTATTCTGGCAATATGCTTTGTTATTCTTACAATTATGGGTATCCCACTCTTTGTTGCAGTTGGGCTAACAACTGCAGTTGCAATTTATATCATCGACATCCCCTACACTCTAATGGCCCAAACCGGCTACGGTAGTCTGACGCCTTTTCCACTTTTGACGATTCCACTGTTCGTTCTGGCTGGGCGATTAATGGAGGTTGGGGGAATGGCCAATCGGATGATTGGAATAGCTACAACACTTGTTGGTGCCTACCGCGGATCAATGGGACTGGTCACAGTTTTTGCTTGCATGCTGTTTGCTGCACTTTCTGGTTCAGGCCCTGCAACTACAGCAGCAATCGGTTCTGTAACAGTTCCCGCAATGAAGCGAGAAGGCTACGATATTCCTTTTGCTGCTGCGATAACAGCCAGTGCTGGTGCGTTGGGCAGTCTAATTCCACCGTCAAACCTTTTAATTATCTACGGGCTTGTGTCTGAAACATCTATACCAAGGCTGTTTTTAGCAGGACTATTACCAGGTCTGATGATTACAATTCTACTAATGATCACAACATATATTATTGCCCGCCGTCGTGGATATGGTGGAAACGGGGACCCCTTCTCATGGGGTCCATTCCTTAAGGCAGCCTGGGACGGAAAATGGTCTATTGGCGCACCTATTTTGATTTTAGGCGGTATTTATGGTGGTGCATTCACACCAACAGAAGCCGCGGGAGTAGCTGTATTTTACTCTCTTTTTGTTGGGCTGTTCATATACCGCGAATTAACTTTGAAAAAACTGATCGATGCATTGCGATTTACAGCGCTTTTAACAGGGATTTTAATACTTCTGACACCAACATTAGCATTTGGGCAATTAACCGCGTTCTATGATGTTCCAACAGCGGTTCAAGACGGGATAACTTCAATCACCGAAAATAAGTATTTAGTGCTTTTATTAATTGGAATTTTCTACATTTTTATTGGAACATTTATGGAGTCACTGGCCCAAATTGTTTTATTTACCGCAGTATTTCTTCCATTAGCCACTTCACTTGGCGTTGATCCTGTCATGTTTGGCATCTTTACCGTCATAACCTGCGAAATTGGTTTTCTGACCCCACCTTTAGGCGCAAATCTTACCGTTGCCGCACGGATTTCAAATATCTCAATTGAACGAATTTCAGTTGCAGTATTACCGTTCATCGGGGCGTATATCGTTGGTATGCTAATATTAATCGCATTTCCCGATATCGCCGTTTTACTGCCCAATTGGCTTTATGGTCCCGCACTCTAGGATGAGATGACAATGTACGACCTAGTATTTAAAAATGGTGAAATCTTCGATGGTTCAGGTCAGGGAAGTTTTTGCGGAGATATAGCTATAACTGGCAGTGTTATTGCAGCAATAGAGCCCAGCGGGACTATTCAAACCGCCGCCGCCAAAGAAGTAATCGATGTTTCCGGACTGATTGTTTCGCCCGGTTTTATTGATATGCACACACATTCGGACTTTACTCTTATAGCTGATGGTCGCGCCGAGAGCCAAGTACACCAAGGGGTAACAACTGAAGTTATCGGTCAATGTGGGGCAAGCTGTGCACCAGTAAATTCTAAAGATGATATTCGACAAGTAGCACCTTGGTATACCGATAAAGCCAACCATAAAACTTGGCTTGGGTTCGGTGACTACCTAGATGTTCTTGAAATGACAGAGCTTGGGGTCAATGTAATGGCCTTTGTGGGTCATGGCACTATTCACCGCGCTGTTCTTGGTGGAGAATTACATCCGGGAGAAGCGGACGACATAAAGCAAATGGCCCAGCTTGTTGATCAGTGCATGGATGAAGGCGCTGGAGGATTTTCTTCAGGTCTCGAGTACTTTCCCGGCATTCTGGCAGCCCCCGAGCACCTAGTACCTCTGTGCGAAATCGCAGCTAAATATAAACGCTTGTATGCAACTCACGTACGCAACCGAGATACCCATTACGACTTGGGTTTTGCCGAGGCAATTGCAACTGCCCGGCAATCAGGCGCCAAACTTCAAATCAGCCACATTCAGCCAAAATTCGGTGCGCCACATTATGCGGTTGAGCATACCTTAGAAATGATCGAAGTGGCGCGTCGCCATGACACCGACATTGCCTTTGATGTTATACCCCATGATTGGAACAACACTTTTATGGCTGCCATTTTGCCTAAATGGGCCCAAGCTGGTACATTAGATGACATTCTCATACGCCTCGCTGATCCTGAGCAGCGGGAGAAAATAAAAGCAAACCCTCAACCGATGTGGTTAATCGTTAAAGCAGAAAAGTGGTCAGATATAGTCGTTTTGAATGCCACCCATAACAAAGACTTGGTGGGCATGGATTTCGCTGAAATTGGTAGGATGCGAAATTGTCACCCATATGACGCAGTTTTAGACATTCTATTAGAAGAAGGCAGTGATTTGATGTCGTGCATGTGGGCCTCAAAGTCATTTCAAGATAGCGATATTGATCTGTGTCTAAGTCAGTCCGAATGCGCAGTAATTTCTGATACAGTCGCAACTGCCAATGAAGGCATTTTGAAAGATCATCTTGGGTCATTGACTGGATACGGATGGGCGGCACGCTTCCTGCAATACTATGTTCGTGACAGAGGTATCCTTTCATTAACGGAAGGTTTGGCGAAACTAACATCTGTTCCCGCTGCTCGGTTGGGTTTAAAGAATCGTGGTATACTCAAAGTTGGGTACCAAGCCGACATCTGTATCTTCGACCAAGTTAACATTGCCAGTAATGCCACGGCTCAAAATCCGCGCCGTTATGCGTCAGGAATTTGCTATGTGGCCGTTAACGGCCAACTTTCAATGCGAGACGGCAATCGTGTATCTGTGAATGCAGGTCAAGTCATTCGCGAATTTGCCGCGTGAACCAACCAGATTTAAATATTAAATCCAAATCTTTGACGTTTTGTAAATTGGTTTGAAAAAGGCTCAATTCCCAATACTTACACCTAATTTCATATGGCGGTTAACGTCTTTATAAAGTAAATACCTAAATTTACCCGGTCCGCCAGCATAACAGGCCTGAGGACAAAAAGCGCGTAACCACATGTAATCCCCTGCCTCAACTTCTACCCAGTCATTATTAAGCCGGTAGACGCCTTTGCCCTCAAGGACATAAAGACCATGTTCCATTACATGAGTTTCCAGAAATGGTATGACTGCACCAGGTTCTAAAGTAACGATCGTTACATGCATATCATGTCGTAGATCACTGGGGGCAACGAAACGTGTTGTGCTCCACTTACCATCTGTATCTGGCATAATCGTAGGTTGGATATCTTTCTCATTTGCAATGATAACATCAGGCTGATCAAGCCCAACTACTGCTTGATAAGCCTTCCTAATCCAGTGGAACCGTAATATATCATCTGTCTTGTTATGCAAAGTCCAATTTGTTTCCGGAGGCAGAAAAACATACCCACCTTCCTCCACGTTATAATTTTCGCCATTGATTTTTAAAAAAGCTGTACCCGCAACAATAAATAGAACGCCTTCAACGCCCATGTCGGTTTCTGGCTGGTCAGAACCACCGCCAGGTGAAACTTCCATGATGTATTGAGAAAATGTTTCTGCAAATCCCGTCATTGGCCGAGCAATAACCCAAAGCCGGGTTTTATCCCAAAATGGCAAATAACTTGTCACGATGTCACGCATCGTTCCTTTTGGGATCACAGCGTAAGCGTTGGTAAAAATAGCACGATCTGTCAAAAGTTGTTCCTGGCCCGGATGCCCACCAGTTGGGTAAAAATACTTGGCTGACATTAGATTTTATTCCTATCGATTCAAAATATGCTTCATCTATGAGCGTTTATCTTACGGCAAACTACCCACTTTCATCGAACAACACTTTTCGTATCTCTTTGATAATATATCAAATTAATCTTGTTATTTAAGAAATCACATCAACAAAAGACATGGTCCAAAAAGTGTTAAGATTTTCGCGGTTCTCCGGCAACATATACTTCTGTGATTGCACGATCATCACCCATCATTTGAAGAATGAATAATTCTTCCGATAAACTAGTTGCGCAGTCCATTCGTAAGGCCATTGCACCAGTACTTTTTGAATTTAACACAATAACATCCGCCTCTGTTCCAACATCGAGCGTACCAATTTTATCCTCCAGACCCAAGATACATGCATTCCCGCGTGTTGCCCAATGAAATGCTTGTAACGGATGCAATGATTGTCCCTGCAACTGGAGTACTTTGTACCCCTCATTTAAGGTCTGCAGCATAGAATAACTGGTGCCAGCTCCAACATCAGTCGCAATACCATTGGTAATCCCTTTCGCCCGCAAACCAGCGTCATCAAAGAGACCACTACCAAGAAATAGATTAGAGGTGGGGCAGAATACTGGGTGAGCTCCTGTAGCAACCAAAACGTCAATCTCGCGAGGTTTAAGGTGAATGGAATGCCCCAACAGTGTTTTTGCACTGAGTAAACCATAAGAATGATAAATATCTAGATAATCGCGCGCTTTTGGATAAAGCTCTGCAGTGTAAGCAATCTCATCATGGTTTTCCGACAAGTGCGTTTGGATGTGACATTCATCGTACTCAGACGCTAGAGCTTGAACCATCTCCATCTGTGCCGGGGATGAAGTAATAGCAAACCGAGGAGTAATTACATAGCCACTTCGCCCCGTCCCATGCCACGTGTCTATCAATGCTTTAGTATCATCGTATCCGGATTGCGGTGTGTCCCGCAGTCCCTCAGGCGCATTCCGATCCATAAGGACCTTACCACCTAACATACGCATACCTCTGGTATAAGCCTCTTTGAAAAACGCATCTACAGAAGTTTTATGGACAGAACAAAACGCGGCAGCTGTCGTGGTTCCATGTGCAATTAGCTGGTCAAAAAACTTCGAGGCCATATTTTTACTATGGTCAGGGTCTGCATAAAGCGCCTCTTGTGGGAACGTATAATCATTAAGCCAATTCAATAGCTGTGAACCCCAAGATCCAATAACTTGAACCTGAGGAAAATGAATGTGCGCATCAATGAATCCGGCTAACATCAAATGAGGTCGATGATCAGTAACAAGTGCAGTTGGAGCCATTGTCGAAACGGTTTCGAATGTACCAACTTGCTGAATAATTCCATCTCGAATTAATAAAGCGCCGTCTTCGATATAAGTATAAGCCGCGTCGTCATCACCATTTCGAGGTTCGTGATGAAATGTCAAAATACGCCCACGGAGTAATTTAAGTTTCATCTGTATTCTCACAAAATACAAAGATAAGTTTGGTATTGAAATCTATCACCCTTTTTTACTACAGCACTTTGGCCAGTAAAAATAAGGCTCAACTCCTTTGAGACGATTATCTTATTCGTCAGCGTACAAAACGGAGATTGTGGTTCCCTCATCAAACTAAAATCGCTTTCCGATCATGTTGGCTGTACTGCTGTAGCACTGTATTTTCTTCTTCAGAAATAGACTTTTTAACTCCATGAGTTAGTTCATTTACAACTTCAGCAACTACAAAAGAAGCTATAATACTTGGCCGCTTATCATTGCTGGTACTCATCCCTATGGGGCATTTTAAATGATCCAATGATACGGGATTAGTATTATTCTGGGTCCAGTTAGTGAATTTGGCTCGTTTACTCACGGAACCAATCATACCTACGTAGCTTGCATCATTGCGTTCAAGCGCACTAGAAGTAAGCAGAAAATCCAAACTATGGTCATGGGTTAAAATGATAAAAGCACTGCCTGCTGGCGCACTCATAACATCAATTTCAGGGATTGCACTGATCCGTTTTTCAACATTTGCGTCACATAAAGCAATTTCTTCAGGCCGGGTATCAACAAGAATACAGCGAACAGGTAAGTGCTGCAATTGTGCCGCCAACGCTCGTCCAACATGACCCGAACCCATAACGTAAACATGCGGCATTGAATTGTTTTGCTTATATGCACGATTGATAGCGCACTTTATGTCTGAATCGCGCATCCGAGCGAGACTGATTTCCACACGCCCACCACAACATTGTCCAATCTCTGGACCAAGTGGAATATCCATCTCTGTATTTAGCGTACCATCTCGAAGCATTGCTTGAGCCCGCTCAATAACCAAATATTCAAGTTGACCACCACCAATTGTTCCATGAAACGCCCGCTTGGAAACAAACATTTCTGTTCCCACATCTCTTGGAGACGATCCTTGCACCCGCTTCAAGACAATATAAATTACTGATTTCTCAGAATCCAAAAATTGGACTAATTTTTCAAGTGAGCCAGCCATAACCTATGCCTCTACTTTCATACGCTCAACAGCCATCAAAATTCGTTCTGGGGTTGCAGGTGCATCAAGTCGGGGACACAATTGATAATTGCCGACCGAAGCCACGGCCATCGACAGTGCCTCAAACACTGAAATGCCTAACATAAAGGGAGGTTCCCCCACAGCTTTTGAACGTTTAATTGTTAATTCTTTATTTTCAGACCAATCAGCAAGACATACGTTGAAAATGCGGGGCCGGTCAGAGGCTAATGGAATTTTATAGGTAGACGGTGCGTGGGTCCGCAATTGTCCATCATTATCCCACCACAACTCCTCACTGGTAAGCCATCCCATCCCCTGAATGAACGCGCCTTCGATCTGGCCTACATCCAAAGCAGGATTTAGAGATCTACCTACATCATGCAAAATATCTGTACGTTCGACGCGATATTCACCAGTTAATGTGTCAATAAGGACTTCCGAACAAGCGGCACCATATGCAAAATAGTAAAAAGGGCTACCTCGTCCTTTTACACGATCCCAGTGGATTTTAGGTGTTTTGTAAAACCCTGTAGCTGAGAGTTGTACCCGACCCATGTATGCCTCTTTAATTAAAGAATTGAAGCTCATTATTTTTTTATCAATATGAACCTCATTAGGGTGAAATGTAACAAGTTCAGGCGCAACCGACCACTTTTCAGCAGCAAACAAAATAAGTCTTTCCTTAATTTTCTCAACGGCATTCAAAGCCGCCATACCGTTCAAATCGGTACCACTGGATGCTGCAGTGGCAGAAGTATTTGGCACCTTTTCAGTCGTAGTTTTAGTAATTTTGATACGCTCAAAATCTACTTGAAAAGCGTCGGCAACTACTTGAGCAATTTTGGTGTTCAAGCCCTGACCCATCTCTGTTCCGCCATGGTTCAATTGAATAGAACCATCATTATAGACATGCACTAATGCGCCAGCCTGATTGAACCAAGTCGCTGTAAATGAAATCCCAAACTTCACGGGAGTAAGTGCGATGCCCTTTTTCAAAATCGGTGATTTTTTATTAAAACTGATAATGTCACACCGTCGCTTGCGATACTCTGCAGTAGTTTCCAGTTCATCCACTAGGCGCTGAAGGATATTATCTTTTACCTGCTGGTGGTACGGGGTCAGATGTCGATCTTTACCGCCATAAAAATTAGTTTTACGAACATCGAGAGGATCCTGATTAGTGGCATAGGCGATCTCTTCAATCATGCGCTCAGCCGCAATAACTCCTTGAGGTCCTCCAAACCCACGGAAAGCTGTATTAGACACCGTATTAGTCTTCATTGGTCGGCTTTGTAGCCGAACATTAGGATAGAAATAGGCGTTATCCGCGTGAAACAATGCACGATCAGTTACTGGGCCAGACAGATCTGCCGAAAACCCACAACGGGCCGAAAAGATATTATCAACAGCAATAATCTGGCCGACTGCGTCAAATGCAATGTCATAATCGATCACAAAATCATGGCGTTTACCGGTTGCCGTCATATCCTGATCTCTATCTGGACGAATTTTGACAGCTCGCTTCCACTTTTTTGCAGCAATTGCAGCAACAGCGCAGAACAAATTCATCTGACTTTCCTTGCCGCCAAATCCACCACCCATACGGCGTACATTTACCACGACAGCGTTTGACGGCACGCCAAGTACATGCGCAACCATATGCTGGGCCTCAGACGGATGCTGGGTTGAGCTATAGATGACAATTTCATCATCCTCACCTGGGATTGCAAAGGCTATTTGACCTTCCAGATACATATGATCCTGCCCACCAACATGCATGCGCGCCTTTATGCGATGTGGTGCAGATGCGAATGCGGTGTCAATACTACCGCGTTCCAGTTTAAGTGGCGCTGTAACAAATGGGTAATCAGCTTCTTGTGCGGCAATAGGGTCAATTGCGTGAGGTAAAATTTCGTAATCAAATTTAGCAAGCTCAGCCGCACGGCGGGCTGAATCTCGTGTTTCGGCAACTACTGCAAAAATTGGTTGGCCATAAAACTGAATTTTATCTTTCGGGAACACAGGTTCATCATTCAGGCCAGTTGGACTAATATCATTGACACCAGGTACATCCTCTGCAGTCAGTACGCCAATAACACCAGGAGCAGTCAAAACTGCAGAAAAATCCATACTTCTAATTGTAGCATGGGCTACTTTTGGTCCACCAAGGTAGGCGTGTAATGCACCTTCAGGTAGAGCTATATCATCAGAGTAATCAGCCTGACCTGTTACATGCTTAATGGCACTTTCATGGATACGATCTTTATGGACTGACCCTACAATGGTTGGGTTATCTTTCATCCGATAATCTCCTAGCTCAGGCTGAGACCAATTGAACAGGCGTGTCTGATGCCTGCTCAAGATAAAAACGACGTAGTAAATTTTGGGCTGAAAGCATTCGATACTCTGCGGATCCGCGCCAATCACTTAATGGTTTAAAATCTTCTGAAAGCGCAGCTGCCGCCTTTTCAAAGCTCGCCTTTGTCAAACTATTACCGATTAAGGCACCCTCAGCATTTGCTGCCCGTTTTGGTGTTGCCGCCATCCCTCCATAAGCAATACGGCATCCAACAATTATCTCGTTGGTGACCACCATATTAATCCCAACCGCCACAGAAGAAATATCATCATCCCTGCGTTTTGAGATCTTATAAGCGGCATTGCGTTCATCATTTTTGGGTAACGGCACACGGATGCTTTCAACAAATTCACCAACTTTCCTATCCTGCTTACCGTAATCAATAAAAAAGTTTTCAAGAGGTAAATCACGGCGTTCATTACCACATCGCAACTGAATTTGTGCGCCCAGCGCTATCAGAACAGGCGGGGTATCTCCAATTGGAGATCCATTAGCGATATTACCTCCTACAGTCCCCATATTACGCACCTGCCAACCTGCTATACGATCCCAATAGGTCACAAGGTGTGGCAAATGCTTGGACAGACTTTCTTGGCAATCAGTATAACTGGCGCCAGCGCCTATAAAAAGCGCATCTCCCTGCACTTCAACAGTTTTAAAATCGCTCAGATGCCCAGTAAAAATAGCTGGGCCTATGTTGCGAAAAAACTTATTAACCCACAATCCTACATCGGTAGCACCTGCAATGATCGTACCGTTAGGATACTCCAATAAGCATTCGGCTAAATCATCTAAATCAGATGGTAAAATACTTAAGTTGTCTTCCGGACCAGATGTAATGCGCAAGCCATCCCACAAGCTTGCGAGTTGTTCAGTAACTTCGACACGTTCGGTATTAAGATGATCAGCAGCAGGCGAGCCGTAATGATTAATTGCGGCTGCTGCTTTTATAATAGGAGCGTAACCAGTACAGCGACAGAGATTACCCTGAAGTGCAATTTCTATTTGCCTGATAGTTGGTTCAGGAATTTCCATCCAAAGTGCATATAGCGACATTATAAAGCCAGGTGTGCAAAACCCACATTGGCTGCCATGATGTTCAACCATAGCCTGCTGAACCGGATGCAAACGCCCTTCCGGCCCTGAAAGATATTCTACTGTCACAACGTGGCATCCATCCACCGAAGCGAGAAAACGAATACAAGAATTTACCGGAGCATACGTCAAGTTACCATCAACTAGGCGACCGACCAGTGTAGTACAGGCTCCGCAATCCCCTTCTGCACAACCCTCTTTGGTACCCGTTAGGCGGCATTCAAGCCTGAGAAAGTCGAGGAGCGTTTGATCTGCACCAACAGAAGAAAGCGAGATGGTCTTACCATTTAACAAAAAACGAATGTCGGTTCGGTATGTCATATTTATTTCTTCATATTTAATGTAAAAAGTTGCTTAACCTAAATAAGGTATAATAGACCTTATTTTACATAAATAGGATCATTATTGCTAAATACTTTCAACAAATTGTTGATAATTAATGATCAAACTGCAAAACTAATACAACTGAACAAATTGGTATTCATGGCCTACATTGAGAGTCTACGCGTTTTTATTAGAGTATTGGAACTTGGAAGCATTACTTCCGGTGGTCGAGACTTACGACTGACACCAGCTGTCGCAAGCAAACGTATCAAAGAGCTTGAAAATAAACTTGGCGTACGGTTATTCAACAGAACAACTCGTTCAATCACACCCACAGAAGCTGGTTTGGTTTTTTATGACGAGGCAAAAAATATACTGCGCGCTTTGGATACTGCCGAAGCTAAGATCTCAAACTTTTCAGACAGTCCACGCGGCGCTATAAGAGTATCGGCACCACTTGGTGTAGGGCGCAGAATAGTAGCCCGTTTAGCTCCAGATTTTGTAGATATCTACCCAGAAATTCAAGTACGAATGCGCCTTTCTGATCGCAAGATTGATATTCTCGCTGAAGGCTTAGACGTAGCCTTTTTTGTGGGGAAACCTAGCGATTCCAATATGAAACTGAAAAAAATTGCAGACTGCGATAGGGTACTATGTGCAGCGCCTACTTACTTGTCAGCCTTCGGTGTGCCAGAAACAATCGAGGATCTTGTTAAACTGGATCATAACTGTTTACTGCTACGATACCCTCGATCACCTGAATACTTCTGGACTATGCAAACGGATACAGGCCCAGTTAAAATTGAAGTAAGCGGAAAATATGATGCCGATGACGGGGATGTTTTAACAGATTGGGCTATTTCTGGCCGCGGCATCATTAATAAACCACGTTTTGACGTCAAAGAACATTTAAAGACAGGGCGTCTTGTTGAAATTTTACCAAAAACACCCCCTGTTCCAACAATCTTTGGGTGTCTATACCCACACAAACAGTTGCAAGATCCAAAGGTACGTCTGTTCGTGGATTATATTGCCACACACAGTAAAGATTTATTCGTCTGAAAGACATTCAGTTAAACCAAAACTCGAATTAACAGGTAGAGCGTGTCACCAGGTCTGACACGCAACAACGATTTTCCAATTCTGATTCAGGCGATATTATTGATTGCACCAATGCAGCCCCCCCAAGGGCTCCAATTGTTTTTGCAGGTATACGGATTGTTGTAAGAGCAGGTTCAATTTCTTTAGATCCCTTAAAATCTCCAACCCCTGTGACTGCTATGTCTTCAGGAACACTCAATCCAAGCGATTGGGATGCATAAACTGCGCCTAAGGCGAGTATATCATTGCAACAGATAATAGCGTCAGGTCTAGATCCAGATTTAAGATAATCGATCACAACTTTTTTCGCTGAAGAAATACTGTAAAGAGTTTCCAATTGATCAGCCAAGGCTGGGGAAACTCCGCCTTCTTCTAGTACTTTCATTATACCATTAGCACGAGAGGTCGCTCGGTCATTTCCAGCCAACGGTGGAAATAGTGTTGTAATATTGGAATAACCTTGCGCTAAAACATGTGCCGCTATTTTACGACCCGCGTCAAAATTATCAGCTCCCACACATATAAGCCGAGACGATTTTGCATAATTCCAAAGAGAAACAGAGGGGATGTTCTGGCTTTCAATAAGATTATAGACTTCTTCAGAGTGGTCCAGCCCAACAACAGCAACACCATCGACACGGTGTTCTAAAAACTTTCTTAGGACATCGTATTCTCGGGCGTTGTTATAATTGTGAGTTCCAAGCAAAATCGTAAACCCATTTAATCCAACTTCATCCGAGAAGGCTTGAATCATCTCGGCAAAAATAGTGTTATCAATCGTTGGGACAACGAGCCCGATAGTACCACTTCGTATTCCATGTATGGTCTGGGCTGCGCGATTGCGAATATATCCAAGCTTTTTTACTGTTCTGTCAATCTTCCGACGAGTCGAAAGTCTCACCAACTCTGGCCTATTGAAAAAGCGGGAAACAGTTGCTGGAGATACACTTGCTGCAATTGCTACAGCAACAATATCCGCTTTTTTTTGTTTTTTATCAGACATTTGTAATTAAATTAATCATTTTTTATGAAAACATTTGCAAAACTATTTTCATTATTTAGCTTAAACCGTCAACTGCTGATTTAACGAGGATCTGGTGTTTGGAATTCGTAAGCTACCTGAGTGAAGTATTTTTACCGTTTAATTTTTTACTACTACTGTTGGGTACAGTTGGCGGTTTAATACTAGGTGCAACACCTGGACTGTCTCCCACAATGGCGGTGGCGCTTCTTATTCCATTCACTTTTCAACTTGCCCCTGCTCAAGGATTAATCCTTCTTGGAGCAGCTTATACATCAACTGTTGCTGGCGGTGCAGTCAGTGCGATTTTATTAAAAATCCCAGGTGCACCGGCCAATATCGCGACAACCCTTGACGGCCATGCAATGGCGCAAAAGGGCGAGGGTGCAAAAGCGCTACAACTATCATTTCTAGCCTCGGCAGTTGGTGGAGTTTTTGGTGTATTACTTTTAATTTTCCTGACACCTATCCTCGCAAAATGGGCGTTAGCGTTTGGGCCATCACACCTGTTTTGGCTCGCCATCTTAGGAGTTACAGTCATTGGGTCGCTAGACTCCAGTTCGGTAGTTAAAGGCCTTTTGTCCGGTTGTATTGGACTATGGCTGGCAACGATTGGCTTTGACGACATAATGGGCGCACAACGCTTTATATTTCACTCCGCTTTAGGAGGCGGAATCAATGTCATCCCAGCTTTGATCGGCCTTTTCGCAATCCCACAAGTAATTACAATGTTTGCCAAAGGCCGCGCATCGACATCTGCTGAGATTATTGTAGTCCATAAAAGTCCAATTAAAACTGCCATTGCAGAGGTATTCAATCGCAAAAGAGCATTGGCTATAGGCACAGCAGTCGGCAGTTTTATTGGATTAATTCCGGGTGTTGGTGGTCAAATCGCAGGGCTGGTAGCTTATGATCAATCCAAAAAGTTTAGCCCCGAAAGAGACAAATTTGGGACAGGTCATAGTGAAGGTGTCATTGCAGCAGAAGCTGCAAATAATGCAATGGTCGGGCCATCACTTGTACCTTTGTTAACTCTTTCCATTCCTGGGTCTCCAACCGCTGCAGTACTCTTAGGTGGATTGCTAATCCATGGAATTTTTCCAGGTTCAGATCTCTTTGACAACCATCCAGACGTAGCCTGGACGTTCATCAACTCAATGCTGATAGGTCAGGTACTTATGTGTGTCTTTGGCCTCTACGTCGCCGGATTAGCTGCAAGCGTAGCGCGCGTTCCCCATTCAGTTATGGCTGCCGTAGTTCTAGGTCTAGCTGTATTTGGTAGTTATTCTGTCCAAAATTCAATGGGAGACGTCTACGTTATGGCGTCTCTAGGTGTCGCAATGTACTTTCTTGAGCGTTTTGGTTTTTCTGCTGCTCCTCTGGTTCTTGGTTTAATTCTTGGCCCAATAGCAGAAGCAAACTTTATTCAAGGATCTATGATTGCCAATGCCACTTCAAGCGTGAGCCAATACTTCTTCACCGGCCCTCTTAATTTAACTCTGATCATAATTGTTGTGACCTCCATCGGTTATTCGTTCTGGATGGAACTGCGTAACCGGCGTTACACCTCGAAAGAGGAGGTAATGGAATGAACGATTTACCCCGTAACCAACACATCATCGCTTCTGGCATCGTCGCCAGTGTCGGTATCTGGGTGACTTATATTAGTTACACACAAGAGCCTGCTGCCGCTTTTCTATTTCCACGCATGATCTCAACCGTCTTTGCAGTCCTCGCACTTTGGACATTTGGAAAAGCACTCATGGGGCGCAGCAAAGTCGGAGCCGGCTTATCCATAGCCGCAATTAAAAACATCACACCAGGACTGTTTATCACGCTTATTTATGTTTTTTGGGCAGCCAAAGCTCTTGGGTTTTACACAGCCTCAACGCTCACATTCTTTATTTTACTTAGTATTTACGATCCCAACTCGCATTTCAAAACGCGTTCTTGGGTCAAACGCATCATAATCACAGGTGGTTTTCTAGCTGTGATGTACGGCCTCTTTGCGGTTCTTTTAAAAGTTTACACACCGCGAGAGATATTTTTCTGATCCGCAAAAGCGACAGACAACCCAAGGGAGGAACTATTATGAAAAAATGGATTGTAGGGGCTGTGACAGCCTTGATGACACTTACTGGCCCGGCCCTCGCCGAAGGTCATGGCGATTATCCTGATCGGCCGATCATGCTGATGGTAAGCTATGGCGCAGGTGGTGCTACAGATTTCCAAGCCCGCATCGTCACGATGACAGCAGGGAACGAAGACGCACTCGGCATGCCTATCGCCATTATTAACAAACCTGGTGCGGGAGGTCGTGTGGGCTGGAACTGGTTTGCGTCCCAAGCCGAGGCAGATGGTTACACGTTGGGAGCATACAACATACCTCACTTTGTCGCACAATCAATTGAAGGTGGTGTGGATTATAGCACAGACAGCTTTGAACCAATTGCAAACTGGGGCGCTGATCCAGCAGTATTTGTAGTCGCTGCAGACAGCCCATTCAACTCAATGCAAGACGTCATTAACTACGCTAAGGAAAACCCTGGAGGCTTAACGTTTTCCGGAGCAGGCCTGTTTGTCGGCCACCATATTGCCGCCTTACAACTTGAAAAAGCAGCCGGAGTAGAGCTGGCATATATTCCCAGTAACAAGGGTGGCGCAGGCGCAATGAAATCTGTTATTGCCGGCGAAGTTCTTGGCGGTGTGAATAATCTTTCGGACGCATACAGAGCACGCGAAGCAGGAAATGTAAAAATCCTTGGCGTCTTTGATCTTGAACGAAATAGCTTCATGGAAGATGTCCCAACGATGGCTGAGCAAGGTTTTGACATCGACAACGCATCCGTTAATTTCCGAGGAGTTATGGTGCCAAAGGGTACACCTCAGGCAATTATTGACCATTTGGCAGTAGTTGTTCCAACAATGTTCGAAAACCGCCGCGTTAAAGGAAAAATGGCTGCAGGTGGTAGCCCAATGCATATAATGACACGTGACGAAGTGTTGGAAATGTGGGCTGCGCGTCAAGTGACGCTCAAAGAATTACTTTCAGGTCTCTAAAACTCAAGAAGGGGCGTAAAGATACGCCCCTTCATACTCTCACAGGATAACCAAATGACTACCACAGACCCAATCCGGGATGTCGAGGATATGGTTGCGCGCGCCCGTACTGCCCAGAAGCAGTTTGAGGCAAACGGCAGTCAGGCACTTTATGATCAGGCAGCAACTGCCGCGGCATGGGCCATTATGGAACCTCAACGAAATAAAAAATTGGCCAAGTTGGCGGTTGAAACAACCGGTCTTGGCAATGTCCAAGACAAAATAACAAAAAACCATCGCAAAACATTGGGTTTGATGCGGGATCTCCAGCATGCCAAAACATTTGGTGTTGTTAGTAGTGATAAAGAGACTGGCCTTACCAAAATTGCGCGGCCCATCGGCGTGATCGGAGCAGTTGTACCGTCAACAAATCCAGGGGCGACACCGGCTAACAACATAATAAATGCCTTGAAATGTGGCAATGCTATCGTCGTGTCACCTTCCCCTAAAGGTATTCCCACTTTCAAAACATTACTGGATTATATCTACGCAGAATTCGACAAGTGTGGGATAGATCGTGATCTGGTACAAATGATTCCTGGTCGTGGCTCAAAGGAAAAGACACAAAGACTACTTGAAATTTCAGATATGATCGTTGTGACTGGCAGCCAAAATAATGTGCGCCGCGCCTATACCTCTGGCACTCCTGCTTTAGCGGTGGGCGCGGGCAATGTTACTGTAATTATTGATGAGACAGCAGATTTAACCGCTGCTGCGCAGAAAATTAGTGCATCCAAAACATTTGATAACGCAACATCCTGTTCATCAGAAAATGCCATTGTGGTAGTTGACAAAATATATGAAGAATTTGTGGCCGAAATGGCTAAAGCGGGCGGCGCACTTATCACGGATGATACCCGTATCATTGAGAAACTTTGGGTCAAAGGCCATCTTAATCCGCGAGCAATTGCCCAAGACGCTGACAAATTAATCGAAGCACTTGACCTGACAGACGAAGTCCCCGCCAACACACAATATATTGCAGTTGAAACCAGCGGTATCGGTCCCGGTCACCCTTTATCAGGCGAAAAGCTAAGCCGAGTTTTAGCGGTTTATCGAGCACAAAACTTCGAAACTGCAATTGAAGTCACTCGAAACATCCAACTTTTTCAAGGAGCCGGCCATTCTGTTGGAATCCACTCGACGGATTCAGCGCGCCCACTAGCCTTGGCAAATGCCATTCCAACAAGCCGAGTTATTGTCAATCAGGCTCATACATTCGCAACAGGCGGCGCGTTTAATAATGGTATGCCATTCTCTCTCTCAATGGGGTGCGGTTCTTGGGGTGGCAACTCAATTGATGACAATCTGCATTGGAAGCATTTCATGCAAACGACCAAGATCGTACGTGAAATCCCAAACTGTGAACCAAAAGTTGAAGATGTTTTTAGAGACTACTGGGCGGAGAATGGCAAATGAAGTTTGACCAAAAAAATCCGCCAGAGGGTACAATACGAGATTGGTTAGATTACCGTGCAAAATGTGGTGGTGTTGCAATGGTATTTCCTGAAAGTGGAGATACACTAAGGTGGGATATTTTGCATACCAAAGCAAATTCAATTGCCAAAACCCTGACCAACAAGGGTGTTAAAAAAGGCGAGAGCGTTGCTATTGTTCACCCCAATGGACCTGATGGCATAGCAGCTCTTTATGGAGTTTTGTACGGAGGTTTTCGTGCAACAATGATCAATCTCGCAGCGGGACATGACGCTATAAATTACGCATTGAGCCACAGTGAGGCGCGGTTTGCCTTTGTTCATGATAGCGCAGCAGAACTGTACAACTCAGCAGTTCCCAGCGGAATTACATTAATCTCTGAAATAAGTGCTAATGAGATTGATCTTCATCAGATAGCACCAAATGATCATGCATTGCTTATGTATACATCCGGCACAACCGGCAAACCAAAGGGAGTAGTTCATACTCACGCCAGCCTATTAGCGGGTGGTTGGACTACTGCAATTGCGCACGAATTGACTAAATCAGACCGAGGGTTTTGCGTTCTTCCTTTTTATCACATTAATGGTTTGTGCGTGTCTTTGATGGGATCTCTTGTATCCAACGGCTCTTTGGCAGTCGTCTCGCGATTTTCTACAAGTCAATTTTGGGATCAAGCATCAAGGTCAGCAGTTACTTGGTTTTCAGTAGTACCGACAATCATAAGTCATTTATTACATGGCACCAAAAATCCTGATAAAGAATGTATCAGACGACTGCGGTTTGGCCGATCTGCATCTTCTGCACTTGCCATAGAAACCCAAAAAGCTTTCGAAGAGCGTTTTAGCGTTGCTATAATTGAGACAATGGGACTGACTGAAACTGCTGCGCAAATTCTTTCAAACCCATTACCTCCAGGTTTGCGGAAAATTGGCTCACCAGGTTTTAGCTATGGCAACCAGGTTTGTATTCTTGCCCCGGACCAAAGCGAATGCAGCTGTAATACTGAAGGTGAAATAGCAGTTAAAGGTCCTAACGTAATGTTAGAATATCTTAATAATCCAGAAGCCACAGTCTCAGCTTTTACAAATAATTGGCTTCGTACAGGAGATTTGGGAAAAATAGATAAAGATGGCTACGTCTATGTGACTGGTCGTATCAAAGAACTGATTATCAAAGGTGGAGAAAATATCGCTCCACGCGAAATCGATGAGGCTCTCTACACCCATCCAGATATCATAGAAGCTGCAGCCTTTGCGCGTCCGTGTGTAACATATGGCGAACGGGTTGAGGCAGCGGTACGCGTTTCAAAAGGGTCAACACTCCAAGAAAGCGACTTAATCGAAACCTGTCGGCAGCGATTAGGTAAGTTTAAATCACCGGACGCAATCTTTTTTCTTGATGAACTTCCGAAAGGGCCTTCTGGCAAAATACAACGTCTCAAATTGGCTGAAACACTATAAATTAATTAATTCAAAACTATCTCGATGCTTAACTTTCAATACCTAGACAACCACCCGACAAGTTAAATTAAGGCGCCCACCTTTGGATAATAAAGAAGAAGATCCAAACCTAATCCGATCAACGCCGTGATAAGTAAGCCGCGCATCACCCCCCATTATCACGACATCGCCCGACTCAAGCCAAATTGATTCTGTTGCACCACCTCTGATTTTATTGCCAATACGAAATAATCCAGAGTCGCCCAGTGATACTGACATAACCGGCCATGAAAAATCTGCTTCGTCACGATCTTGATGCATACCCATACGGGCTCCTTCACCATAATAATTTATCAAACAACAGTCTGGTTCGCGTTCAAGCTTAGTCAATTGATGCCATAGCGCCAAGATAGTTTCCGGGATTGCAGGCCATGCCGTGCCATTGGGATGACACGAGGTATAATGATAACCGGATTTATCTGAAGACCATCCCATCTTACCAGCAGAAGTAATTTTTACTGACATGGGTTTACCACCGGGTGTTTGAGGCGGCAGCATCGGAGCTTTCGCAGCGATTCTTCGTATTTCTTCTATCAAAGCAGTCTGTGACAACTTGTCCAAATACCCTTTATGGACGTCAAAACCGCGTATTTGTGCCTTCATTTTACAAAACCTAAGCAATTATGTGCAATTTTACTGTTTTATACCCTATTACGGAGGTTGCAGCGTCAAATGACCATCCCTATATACCCCTCAGCGCGCAAAGAAGTTTGCGTAAATTGTGGCGTGGCGTCGATGCCAAAACGGGTTGTCGCTTCGTATCATCGCCTTAAACTAACATGAGGGATTGAACATATGGCCAAAGTAATTGGTATTGACTTAGGAACTACTAACAGCTGCATCGCAATTATGGACGGCAGCCAACCCCGCGTAATTGAAAACGCGGAAGGTGCACGCACGACACCATCGATCGTAGCATTTACTGAAAATGAACGTCTTGTCGGCCAGCCTGCTAAACGGCAAGCTGTAACAAATCCGGATAACACCATCTTTGGTGTCAAACGTCTGATCGGCCGCAGGAACGACGACGCTGATTTAGCAAAAGATAAAAAGAATCTTCCTTTCGCCGTAATTGATGGTGGCAACGGTGATGCGTGGGTTGAAGCACATAGCGAGAAATATTCACCTAGCCAAATTTCAGCATTCATTTTAGGAAAAATGAAAGAGACAGCGGAAAGCTATCTCGGGGAAGATGTGACGCAGGCCGTTATCACGGTTCCAGCATATTTTAACGACGCACAACGTCAGGCCACAAAAGACGCTGGTAAAATTGCCGGTCTGGAAGTGCTCCGTATTATCAACGAACCAACTGCCGCTGCTCTGGCTTACGGTCTGGACAAAGAGAACACCCAAACCATTGCAGTATATGACCTTGGAGGTGGCACATTTGACGTAACCATCCTTGAGATTGACGATGGACTGTTTGAAGTAAAATCAACCAATGGTGATACATTCCTTGGTGGTGAAGATTTTGACATGCGCATTGTGAACTACCTCGCTGAACAGTTCCAAAAAGAGCATGGCGTAGATCTGACCAAAGATAAAATGGCACTACAGCGTCTTAAAGAAGCTGCTGAAAAGGCCAAAATTGAATTGTCATCTGCCAACCAGACTGAAATCAATCAGCCATTTATTTCAATGGGATCAACCGGTCAGCCATTGCACATGGTACTGAAGCTTACTCGCGCGAAACTGGAACAACTGGTTGGTGATTTAATTAAAGCTTCAATGAAACCATGCGCAGCAGCATTAAAAGACGCTGGTTTGTCTGCTTCTGACATTGATGAAGTTGTACTTGTTGGCGGCATGACCCGGATGCCACGCGTTGTTGAAGAAGTGACCAAGTTTTTTGGTAAAGAGCCACACAAAGGCGTTAACCCAGATGAAGTGGTCGCCATGGGTGCTGCCATTCAAGCTGGTGTTCTGCAAGGTGATGTTAAAGACGTTGTCTTGCTCGATGTAACGCCACTCTCTCTGGGTATTGAAACACTTGGTGGTGTATTTACACGTTTAATCGACCGGAATACAACAATTCCAACCAAGAAATCGCAGATTTTCTCAACGGCTGAAGACAACCAGAGTGCCGTGACAATCCGTTGTTTTCAAGGCGAACGTGAGATGGCCACTGACAACAAGTTGTTGGGTGCATTCAATCTTGAAAATATCCCACCTGCTCCACGTGGTTTGCCACAAATCGAAGTCACCTTTGATATTGATGCAAACGGTATCGTATCTGTAGGTGCCAAAGATAAGGGCACAGGCAAGGAACAACAAATCACGATCCAAGCCTCTGGTGGACTTTCTGAAGAAGATATCGATCAAATGGTCAAGGATGCTGAAGATAACGCAGAAGCGGATAAAGAGCGCCGCGAGCTTATTGAAGCAAAAAACCAGGCTGAATCATTGATCCACTCAACTGAGAAATCAATGGAAGAGCATGGCGATAAGGTTGACCCAACCACGATCGAAGCTATCGAACTTGCGATTGCTGCGCTTAAAGACGAACTGGAAACCGAAAATGCTGATAAGATCAAATCAGGCATCCAGAACGTTACTGAGTCAGCTATGAAACTCGGTGAGGCAATCTACAAATCAGCTCAGGCAGAAGGCGATGAGCCCTCAGCAGCTGATGAGCCGCATCCAGATGATGAAGACATCTTAGACGCCGAGTTTGAAGATCTTGACGAAGATAAGCGCGCCTAATCTGGCGCCAAGGAACTAGTCGAGGGGCCGGCTCTAAATCAGGGGTCGGCCTTAGACGTTCCAACGAAGGACATGATCGATGGCAAAACGTGATTACTACGACGTACTTGGCGTATCAAAAGGCGCCAGCGCTGACGAGATCAAAAAAGGCTATAGAGCCAAGGCAAAAGCACTACATCCCGACAGAAACGCAGATAAACCTGACGCTGAAGCTGGCTTTAAAGAAGCTAATGAAGCCTATGACGTTCTAAAAGACGCAGAAAAAAAAGCTGCATATGATCGATTTGGTCATGCTGCTTTTGAAGGCGGAATGGGTGGCGGACGGCAAGGCGGTCAGCAAGGCGACTTTGGTTCTGCATTCTCTGATGTGTTCGATGACCTGTTTGGCGACTTCATGGGTGGTCAACGCGGCGGTAGCGGTGGAAGAGGAGCGGCTCGTGGCTCTGATTTGCGTTACAATTTACGCATTTCACTGGAAGAGGCTTTTTCAGGGCTTCAGAAGACTGTGAACGTACCGACATCTGTGGCGTGCGATTCATGCAATGGAACAGGTGCAGAAGGTGGGTCCGAACCCACAACATGCCCAACTTGCTCTGGTATGGGCAAGGTTCGTGCACAGCAGGGCTTTTTTACGGTAGAGCGTACTTGTCCCACCTGCTCTGGCATGGGTCAGATTATCAAAAACCCTTGCAAGAGCTGTAGTGGCGCTGGCCGCGTTGAGAAAGATCGCGCGCTAAGCGTTAATATTCCAGCCGGTGTAGAAACCGGCACGCGTATACGTCTTGCCGGTGAGGGCGAAGCAGGCATGCGGGGAGGACCGACAGGTGATCTCTATATCTTTATTGAGGTGGCTAATCACAAACTCTTTGAACGCGATGGTACAAACCTATTTTGTCGTGTGCCTGTATCAATGAGCACCGCCGCTTTGGGTGGTTCTATCGAAGTGCCGACAATAGATGGTGGGCGCGGCCGAGTTCAAATACCGTCTGGATCCCAATCGGGCCGGCAAATGCGGTTACGAGCCAAAGGTATGCCTACTTTAAGAGGCGGCAACGCTGGCGACATGTTAATCGAACTAGCCGTTGAAACCCCTGTGAATCTAACCAGTCGGCAAAAAGAGTTGCTACGTGAATTTGCAGACCTGTCAGAAGAAAATAATCCTGAGGCCTCCAGTTTCTTTTCTTCAGTCAAATCGTTTTGGGAAAGTATGAAAAGTTAACTTTCAATCAAGAAAAATCCTGTTAGGCAGATTTACTTCTGCCTAACCTGCATTCATCGAACTAAATCATCGCGACAATGGAAAATCTGACAGCTTAGCCTAAACCTAAATAATGCTGTCAATTTTAACGCACCCATACCTCAACCCTTCGGTTGGTCTGGCGCCCCCATTCACTATCATCACACGCCATTGGCAATGCTTCCCCATATGCATCTACGCCTAGTTGTATACGGCTAAAATTTGCCGTCTTAGCGGCAGCGACCACTGCCTTGCGGACAGCTTCAGCACGGCGCATTGAAATTTTCTGATTAGCGTCCGCGGCTCCCTCACCATCACTAAAACCTACAAGCAAAATTTTGCGAGCATCATATTTCCCTTGCTCTAGAGCCAATGCAAGTTGATGCACATTTGATCGAGACTGAGCGTCTAACCGCACCGAACCAGCCTCAAATCGAAACGATGTTGTCAGTCTTTCCATTCCATAGAGGGTGCCCGCCATTCTTTGCAGTTCTTCTAAAGAAATTTCAGGTCCAGACGAAGTTATTGCGTTTGCAAACCGGTAACCTTGGGCATCGATACTTACTTCTTCAGGAGTCTGATCTACAAACCCGGCTCGTCTAATCATAACTTGTGCAAGCGGTGTGCGCGTAAACGCTAAAAAATTTCTTATCAATTTTGGTAACCGCCGTGCCGGCATATATAGAAACATCGGAGCGGTCAGTGGGTAATCTTCTGTTTTAATTGTACTACGATCAGCGGACAGTGAAAATCCGCAAGAACCAGTCAAGGTTAATGCACGTGTATTCCCAATCTCTGAATAGCTCACAATTCCAAAGGCAAATGGATCTTTTAAAACAGCTTTTACAAGGTCGTCAGGTTTTGCGTGACGAATTATGCCTTCAGCAAAAGCCAAGTTAGCCGGACCCATTACGTTGTCTTCCACAGACTGGCCTAAGCCAGTGGATTTTTCAGGAAGGTGCAGCGTGATTTTGGCATCGGCTCCGCCAAGTTCCTGCCAATTCGTAATATTACCAGCAAATACTTCTGCCAGATTTTGTGGAGACAACGTATAAACGGGATTAGATGGCCCAACTATGGGAACCATAGCATCCAATGCGAGAACACGGCTCCTGTTGGCTTTTGTCATATCTCCCAAACCAGCAGTACGTGCAAAAAGCCTTTCATCTGGTCGAATTTCACGTAGCGCCATAACCAAATCCGCTTCATTGGCTAATAAATCTGCAAAACCCTCATCCGTGGTCGAAATATTGAAGTAAAAACGAGCAACAGGTTCGCCATCAGTCTGATTACTTAAAGTATAATTGAAACTTGCATCTGCTGTATCTTCTCGCTCCGCGACAAAACTATTGCGTAGCGCAAAGCCCTCAATCAACGCAGGCATCAGTACTAACCCCATAGTTGCAGAACCAGAAATACGAACCTCAGCCACAAAATTTTGCAAATTTGGACATGCCGGGCCGTCACAAAGCACGCCAGATCCATCTACGGTTAATTCACCATAAATTGACTCCATTCGGTAGAATTCACCATCAAAACCAAGAAGCGTTCCACTTAGTTCAATAGATCCATCAGGTGAGGTAAGTGTCACGTCCTGCGCAGATGCAGATATGCCCCACAAAAAGAATACAGCGAAAACCACCGTACGCATCCAAGCCATAAGTTTACCTTTTCCGTAAAACCATTTGTCGTCTTCAACCTTCAAGCTGAAAAGGAAATTGTTCAACACTGGAAAGAATATTTAAGATCATTTTTACTCGTTTATAAAATATCTTCATTTTTTGCGACGGAAATCTCTCAATGCTTCGTTTTATTTATACCATGCGCAAAAATTACTACGCGCCAAGCATTTTATAAAAACCTCTAATATACGGAGTATACTGATGAAAAATATCATGATTTGCACTTTAGCAGCCACAACCGCTTTGGCGTTTTCGCCTGCTATGGCAAAAAATTATCATAGCAAAAACTTTGAGTTTTCTGACCTGGACAACAACAGCGATAGTCAAATCACCATTACTGAGATTGAAATGCACATGGCAGCTCAATTTGCCAAAAGTGACAGCAATAATGATGGCAGTCTGAGCCTTGAAGAGTTGATGGCCAAGATTGAGACCCGGCGAGCCAAAAAAGCGGAAAAGCGCGTCAAAAGAATGCTTAACAAGCTTGATAGCGATGATAGTGGAACATTAGAATTTTCGGAAATGCAAAACAGACGCGGGGGAGTAACAAGGATGTTAAGGCATTTGGATAAAAATGAAGATGGAGTAATCTCTCAAACTGAATTTGATAATCGTACAAAGAAGCTGCGCAACAGGAAAACTTGCAAAAATGAAGCCAGCTGATTCCATCAAAACGGACTCCAACTTTCCTAACCAACCGTTTACCAAGCCAGTAAATCAGCTTAATCGGGAGTGATGATGGCCCTTGATGCAAGTCAAAGTCTTCCAGATGACAAGCTTCTAGCGCGGTTTGCCCAGGGAGACCGGATAGCTGCTGAAATTTTGACTGCGCGATTAGCTCCTTTGGTCTTCAAGCAAGCATTTCGCATGCTGTCAGATCGTTCTGAAGCGGAGGATGTGACCCAAGAAAGTTTATTGCGCCTCTGGCGGGCGGCGCCTGATTGGGATTTTAATCAGGCGAAGGTCACAACCTGGCTTTATCGAGTAACTGCAAATCTATGCATCGATCGGATTCGTAAAGAAAAGCACAGTTGTGGTGAAGTGCTGGAAATAGCTGATGCGGCACCGGGAATGGAACATCAACTACAGACCCAAGCGCGTGCCGTAGCATTACAAACAGCGCTGCAAAAATTACCAGAACGGCAAAGACAGGCAATGATACTACGCCACTTACAAGATCTCTCAAATCCAGAAATATCTGATATTATGGAAATCTCTATAGAGGCAGTGGAAAGTCTGATTGCGCGCGGCAAACGTACATTGGCAGGCGCATTGGCACCACAAAAAAAAGCATTAGGATTTCAAGATGAGCAATAAAAAAAATGACTCTAAAGCCTCTTTGGATGATCAGGAACTAAAGCTCTTTTTTGACGCATTACAGCAAGAAGAGCCAGAAATTGATCCGGACTTTTATGCGCATCTGCAAAGTCAGGCCATCACGGCTATGCCGCAGCCAATTCATGCATGGGCTACGCCACGTCAGGCAGGTTTAATAGAAAGAATTGCGCGTGCGGTAAAACAATTTGATAGTTGGCCAGCAGGGTTAGGTTTAACGATGGTTGGGGCAGCTGGAGTGATTATTGGAATGAACCCACCAGATACGATCCTTGATCTCACTACTGCATATTTCCAAGCCGAAAGTCTCAGTGAGCTAGCCGGCATGAACGATGACGAAACATTGTTTTGGGAAGACACCTAAGGAAAAATCATGTCACATAAAATGTTAAAAATATCGCTGGTGATCTCATTGGCAGCAAATCTCTTGGTTTTGGGGGCGATAGGTGGGTTTTTTGCTTCTGGACATCACAAAGATGTAAAGCTTGAGCGTGCTGGATATCATCACGGTTCGAGGCCTCGTGGCCCTAACTTAGGTTTCGCACCGATCATTCGCGCAATGGACCGCAAAGACCGCCGCGCATTGGGCCGAATGATTAAAAAAATACATGCAGAAAACAGCCTTAGCTCGCCTGGCGCATTTAATGGAAAACTGGCTGATCTTATTGGCACTACACCGTTTGAACCCCTCGCTCTTTTAGACCTTTTGGAACAAGCTGGAACGCAAGCAGAGAAGCGGCAAACAATTACTAGGCAGGTCTTGGTGGAACAATTGGCTGGCATGAGTGCACAAGAACGTTTGGCAATAGCTAATACCCTGAAAAATGGGCGCCGATAACACTTGTTTCCGTACACAAATGTCCACTGAAATAGTTAGCCCTCACTTATTTTTTTTGCCACATTAAACTTCAACCAATCTTCGAGTGTCATTGCTTCTATTTCTGCAATATCATCTAACCAAATCTTGGATTTCCTTTTATCTAGATTTCTAGCGAGATTATGGAGATTAGACAAAATCATTTCTCCCTGACGTGCACCAGAAGCTGATGCGAGGCTCGCCCAGTAATAAGAATTCAGATAAGACCGCTCAACACCCAGACCACGATAATACGATTTTGCTTTTTCAACAAAATATGCCGAAGAAATAGACGAACCAGAATTCAACCGTTTGATTGGATTTCTAGATTGTAACTCCAAAACTTCATCAAAGGGTATTTTTACCTCTAACTGATCTAAAAGTGATGTTGATGATAGCTCGTTAGTCTTTCCCAAACTCATTGCATAAAAATATGCTTTTTGAGGTGCTTGATCAAAATAATAGTTTACGAGAGCACTTATTGCGTCTGGCATATTTTTATCAATTAACTCTTCTAAAATTCGAACACCAAGTTGACCGTTGCTGGGAACGCCATCACCTTTCAATAGCGCTATTGCTATCTCAATTTTTTCACCATTCGAAAGGCCTTCCGGCTTATTTTCTAAAATTTGTCTCAATGCAGATTGTTCAACTAAACTTGTACTTAATAGGCTCTTCGTTGAAACTGTTGGCCTCAGGTCAGTAAATGCCTTAAAAGGGTCTAAGTCATATTCCACAAAATTTATATTGATCCCTTCTGACGGTAAAATCCCAGTTTCTAATGTAATTTGTTGTGGATTTTTTAAAAATGAATTCCAAGTCCTCTCCACGGACGCGAGGAATTCACCGACTTCATCAGATGTATGACCACCAAAAACGTTCTCTTTAAGTAAATTCGAGATATTCATCCCTGCACTTATTGGGTCGTTAAAATCACTGGGAATTTGCCGCGAGAGAGCCTGCCATGCACCATCGTCTCTGACAGTGAGCTCAGCTTTGCTTAGCCTAAAAACTAACGGTTGTTCATCATTATTTACATCAATGAATGAAACATAAGGAGCGTTTAAATAGAGATCAAATTCAGAAAAATCCTTTAGAGCGCCGCTTATAAAAATTTCAAGCGATGCAGATGGAAACACATAATCGATATCTATAGTAGCGTGGGGCACAATTATTTCTTCAACACCTGCGATTGCCAACATTCCCCTTTGCTCGAATGGAAGGCACAGAGGTGATACATTTAAGTCATAGATACTCGTTGAAATGTTGTCGGCGTCCAAAGTATTCGGATCGCCGTACTGCACCAGTACTCGCCCAAGAGATATGGTGCAGCCATTCACTCCAAAATCTGGTCCAGGCGTGAATACCAAACCATCGATTGAAATTTGACCAAGACTAACATTAGGAACAATCGCCTGATATTGGATTTCAACCTGGCTTCTTGCCGCCGCTACAGCAACAGTAACCAAACGCGCAACAAACTTATTTAAAAGGTAATTAGTATTAAATGATGGTTCAGCCTTAGTTTCAGATATTGTAAACCCGAAAAAACAAAACGAACATGCTAATGAAAGTAGAAATCCTTTAAACTTATTTGTATTTTCCATGTTTTTACTCCTAGCACCGATCAATACTTTTGTTTAATTTTCTGGTTTCTTAGCGCCTGGCGCCAATCTTCATTCCTTATATTTTAATTAAAAAGTACTTGCTCAGACTTTTATAGATTGAAATGCAGATGACCTTTTCATTTCGCGCACAAATATGTAAAATACGTCTTTCTACTACTTCTCATCATTGACCATAGAACCAGTTTAAAGACTTCTATGGTGTTCCACGCTGCGGCAGTTTCCTTGTTGTTTTCGCGCTTAAAATCAAACTCCACTGATTAGTTATCATAAACTGCCGTAATTTCGTTAAGCAATCCTTTAGCCCAACCAGTTACTGATTTAGCGCTTATTATCACAAATATGAGCACTTAAACTATTTCAAGAGACCTGAGCATAACTCCATTTTCAAAAATATCTAAAATTTTACTCAATAAAAACAATGCTGAATTTTCCAAAACCACCAAAAAGGGTATTGTGCTGGAGCCGCTTCAATGTAACCCAGATATGTCATGTTCGTGTGATTTAGAACGAAGTAAAATCTTATTAACCACACCGGCATCTTTTATTGCTCTGCGTTATAATGCATATCCTTATTAAAATCCGTTCCATGATCAGGCTTGTGCGTTATTGCAATTAAGGTTTGTATCTAAAATAAAAATGGCGGTAGCTTTTTGAATTTACTTTGGCTTAAATCTATCATCGGAGTGGCATTATTCCTGCTTTTTTCTGTAGTCATTTTGACGCTATTTTTTGATAAATCTCACTACACTCAAGAAGAAATAGATTGGTGCAAAGCAAACCGTCCTTATGTCCTAATGGATATTTGTGCTAATGAATTTGGATATTGACGAAAGTCCGAAACACAAACTTGCTGCAAGTATCCACCAGAAAAGTTACTGGACACCTATCAACCCGTTTCCACAAAACTTAACTGCACTTGCCACTCCCGAACCCAACATAATAATCAGTGAAGCTTGGTATGGGTTCCCTTGTGCTATAAACAGAGAGTAATAACGCTGCAGAAAACACTACGATTTACCTATTTGCCAAACTCCATCCCAACCTTCGTTAAAGTCTTTATTTTTAAGGATTTCAATTCTGGATAAAAAGATTTTTGCAACAGCATCATTTGGATAAATAGCTAAAATATTTTGATATGCCTTTACAGCTTCAACAAAGTTAGCTGATGAGTAAGCAGAGAAAGCAGATTGGGAAATATCTCTGATTTCTGTCATTTCATCCGTTGTAAAATCATCATTATTTATGACAGTGTAAATAGAATTGGGCTCTGTTTTTCCATAGACTCTTATTTTATCGATTAATCTGAACTCATATTTTCTAGTGCTTTGTGCTGTTCTCTCACAAACGAGAAGTTCGGTCCCGTAAACTTTATTTGCTGCTTCTAATCGAGCAGCTAAGTTTACAGTATCACCAATAATTGTGTAATTTTTTGAGTTTTTAGAACCAATTGAACCAATAACAGTTTCACCAGTTGCAAGTCCAATCCGCTGGTCTAGTTGAGGCGCACCTTGCCGAAGGCCAGTTAACTCTGGTAATTCACGTTGAAATTCTTGCAACTTTTTAATATTTTGTACAGCTGCTTCAACGGCATTGCCGGCACACTCTTCTTGTTCACAAAAAGGTTGTGCCCAGAACGCCATAATGGCATCGCCAATGTATTTATCTATTACTCCATCTCTATCTGAAACGCTGCCAGACATTAAATCAAAGTAACTGTTTAGCACTTTTACAATTCCAGACGGGGTAAACTTTTCAGACAAGCCGGAAAAACCAACGATATCTGAAAAATATACTGATGCGATTTCCTTTCTTCCATTTTCAGCTTCGATACCATTACCCAATAGATTTGATACGATCCTCGGGTCTACATACTGACCAAACGTGTCCTTAATTTGTTGTGTTGAGCGTAAGCCAGCCGCCATTGAGTTAAAACTTTTGGTAAGAGATCCGACCTCATCGCGTGAATGTTGTATCAGTTCTATATCGAGATCCCCCTCCTCAATGCGCTTCACACCAGCAGACAGGGCCTTCATCGGGCGGAGCAAGCCCAAAATTACAATTGTCGATAAAATTATCGAAATAAGTCCAGCAGCAATTGTAGCAATGATGGCACTCTTCAAAGCGAGAGATTCAAGCTCGGCAGCACGTTCAATCGCTGTGTCGGAAAAGGCAGTTATATCTTCTCTAAGCTTATCCAACTGGACAATCAGTTTATCTGCATCATCAGCTAACTGAGCTTCCAAAGTTAAACGGTTTTTAAATAAAATATCTCTATTGCTAATCAAACTAACAGATCGTTCATGAAAATTCTCATGTTGAAGTTCAATTGCAATAACAGTCGCATTTAAGGCAGCTAGAGCTATCTTTTCATCCACATTTTTTGTTAATTTCTGTGCCTTTTCCAGCTCTGCTTCTACAGATCTCACAAGTTCACTTACGTGAGTGAAATATTTTTCATATAGCGCAACATCAGATGAAAGTTCTTTATTTAATTGGCTAATTTCAGCCTGAATAAATTCATCACTTTTTTCAGTTAGGTTACTTTCGTCTGTATTAGCGATATTTTCTTTATTTTTTTCGTTATTTAATTGATTTTTTTCTAACTCTAATTCTCTCAGTTCAGACTCTATTTTTTCTATTCGCTCTATTTCAATATTTTCTTCCAGAAAAATTATTTCTATTTCTGAAGCTAAATTTCTTAACGGGTTATAAACTTTCGAAATTAAGTGAAGTTGTTCGTTTATTTCTGCTATTTTCAGCATAGAAAAAACTGCGGAAGCAGTCATAATTAAAAATACGAGTAAGGTCGTACTAAAGATCTTGAATGACATTTTCATTTTTAAGTTCACTTATTTGGAATTATTGTTTGAATTCTAATAACAAGACTTTCACACAGCACTTTAACTTCGTACAATTTAAATACAAACCTAGTAGCATCGCGGGTACAGTTTTCACTTTATCAGTGACACATGATTATCTGGCCTAAGTCGCTTGTTCGCTATTCTTGGCCCACAGTTTTCTGAGTATTAACCTATACAATCCGGCGGAGACGGGCGGTAGCGCCTAGGATATTAAGAGGACTAAGTAGTAGTCAATTAGTTCAATTCGAAAGCACTCCCGCCTCAAACAATTCTTTTCGTTCCGGCGTCCACATATCTATGGTGTCAGTTTTTAAGGTCTTAAGAACAAAGTCGAGTTCTACACCCCGACTGATCATTAATTCTATGTCAATAATTTAGGGGGAAGGACAGCGGTATGCTTAATAGTGTATTTTTGATGTCATCTGAGGTGAGAGCAGAAATGCTGTGTTGAACACCGTGATTGATTATTGTGTTGGGCAGAGTATCTATCATAATCTTTGCAAATTGAAACAATGACTACAGCTGTGGAAGCAGACGCTCACCGTTGTACGTTAATATGTCTGCTATGCAGAACAAACCTGCCGCCCAAGAAATCTCAATCGTAGTCACCGCTGCCATCCGGTTTTAACAACCTTTACTGCCCCAGCACTTCAAGCAGCACCTCACCTGTTGCACCGGAAGGGGGGCGGGTGCCTGCGACAATCGACAGGGTCAAAGCCACGTCAATCGTATGAACGCGGCGCGACACTTTCTGTGGCGCGATGCCCTGTCCAGCAAATAGGATCGGCACAAACGTATCGTAGCGCCAAGGTGAGCCGTGGGTCACCGACACTGACAACCCATCCATATCGGCGATGAACCATTCCGGTTGAAAAACAAGGTAAATATCCCCTGACCGGCCAGGGTGGTAGTTATTCAAGACCGCCTGCATCAAAGCATTGTCCGGCAGTGATCCCTCGCGAAGGCGCGCACTGGGGATCGCATAGGCCACACCTTCAAAGGCCACCAGTTCATCCGAAATCATAGTTTCAAGCGCAACACGGTCGATGTCAGGATTGTTGCGAACCTCTGCGGCCAAGGTCAGATAGGGGTGGTCATAGCCTTCGAACAATGCACCTGATATGCCGAAACGCTCTTTGATCCGCGCAACGGCGGGTGCCGTGTCCCAGTTGTCTGGCGTGACATAGCCACCCGGCATCCCGATAGAGGCAAGATAGCCCGGTGCTTCTGGAGCACCGTGGTCGGAGGACAAGACAATCAAGGTATTTTCAAGACCAACCTCGGCATCGATATAGGCAAAGAGATCAGCCAGCGTCCGGTCAAGCTGGAGCAGGTTGTCTTCAGCCTCAAGGCTTGAGGGACCAAAGAAATGGCCGACGTAGTCAGTTACGGAAAAGCTAACGGCGAGAAAATCGGTCACATTGTCGTCACCCAAATCTTCAGCATCAATCAAGGTCTTGGCAAAATCTGCCGTCATCTTGTCGCCAAAGGGGCTAAGCGTCAGGAATGTCGTGTAATATTCGTTTTCTGAGTTGCCCAGAGGATGGGGAAACGTGCTCCCAAATCCGACAAAATCGGGCTTATATCCTTTTTCGTTGGCGAAGCGATAGGTGTCGATGGGGTTCAGCAATTCCCACGACTGCCCGCTAAAGCTTTGTGGCAGCCCTTTGTCGTTCCAAGACTCTACCCATCCGGGATACCGGTCATAGTAGTAATTGCTTGTCACAAACTGTCCGGCTGATTTTGAAAACCAGAAGGCCTTGCCTGCGTGCCCAGCCATCGCAACCGCACCCCGATCCTTGATCGAGACGCCAAAAACTTTTGCGCGACCGCCTGTGTTAACGGCTAGTTCGTCGCCAAAGGTCGAGGTCAGAATTGTACGTGGCGAACGGCCATCACTCGCCGCCGCACGCTGCGTGGGATCGATTTCAGTTGCATCGTCAACATCCGCACCACTCGTCAGGAGAGAATAGTCCGGGTCTTCAATGTTGTAGACGGTACGGCCAGCTTCGCGGTCATACCAAAGATTGCCGATCATGCCGTGCGCTGCCGGGTTGGCACCGGTTGCAAGCGTCGTATGGCCTACAATCGTTTCGGTGTTGGCATGATTATGGTGGGCGTTGTTGTAGTGGATGCCTTCTTCCAGAAGGTAGCGGAAACCACCCTCTCCAAACTGCTTGAGATGTCTGGTCGGCATGTCGCCGCGCAACTGATCGACAGTGATTTGCACGATGAGTTTTGGTTGGCTCTGGGCTGTGGCAGCCGTCGGCATTGCGCCCAGCGCGCAAATCATCAAGCTGATAGTTTTTGGTAGAAAGTGCATCAGAAACCCTGTTTTATTGAGGAATAACCACGCGTATTATGCGGTGATTCTTCACCGTGAAACAACCCTAGTCAGAAAAGCAATCTCTACGGCAAATTTGGGCTCGGAACGATAAGTACTGGCCTACAAAAAAACCGGCGCAGATTTTTGGGGCTGTAGAACCCATTTCGGATAAATGGTTCATACTGCCATCCTCTCTACCATACGCCACACAGCCTCAACTTGCTTTGCAATGGAACTGTCACAAAGGGCTTTGAAGTTGATCAGCTTTGCCGCCCACGCTTTGTGATCCTCAGCATCTGATCGATCAAAACGCTTCATATTCAATACTCCCCATGCACCGTTTCACCATTTGATAAATATAATTAGTCAAACGGCTTTAGTTTATGGTCAATAATTGACAAACACCCATATGATTGGATTTCTAATTAGTGGTTAAACGGGCGCTTGAAATGAATATAAATAAAATAGCTAAGCGGCAATTGAGAGACTATAGGAATATCAATCCAGGGACCTGTTTTAGTACAGATAACTTCGACCTGAGTATCAATGAAGCCTACGCCGTTCAGGAGGCTGTGGTAGAATTGAGGTCGCAAGAGGGTGAAACTGTCATTGGCTATAAGGTTGGGTGTACTGGACCTGGTACCACAAAACTTTTTGGTATGGAGGGCCCTATTCGTGGAACCCTATTTGACAGTGAGATTCATGAAAGTGGTGTAGAGTTAAACGCCGATCATTTTTTTAATCTTGCAATCGAAGCGGAAATGGCAATCAAGATTGGGGATGATGGAGAAATCCATTTAATCTTTCCAATCATTGAATTACATAATTTTGTTTTCCGTGCGTCAAAAAAATCATTGTCAGAGTTAATTGCCAATAACGGCCTTAATCGTGGTGTAATTATATCTAATAAAAATTGGCATACTCCAGCAGATGCGTATAAAAAAACATCCGTCTTATCACTAGAAAGAAATGGATCGGAAATAGACTCCGGAGCCATGTGGCCAATGGCAGGTGGACCTCAATCGTCACTTGATTGGCTCGAAAAGCATTTGAGAGATCGCAATTTATCAGTGAACGGCGGAGATATTATTTTAGCGGGAACTGCTCTTGGTTTGCACAAGGTTAAATCCGGCGATCAGGTTAACGTAAAAATTGATGGCAAGATTGCAGTTCAATGCACCGTTGCCTTTGATTGAAGCTAACAGCTTTGATACGCTATTGTGCCATTTATACATAAATTTAGGTTCAAGAGAAACGCTAGAAATAAGATTTCTTTTGTTTGAGCTTACACAAGTGTCGGCGAGAAAAAGTAGTTAGATAAGATAAGGTCTGATTTAAACGGCAAACGAGATTTAGCATAAAACGTCGGCTTCTTAGCCAACAATCGAGAAGAGATCGCCCATCGTCTAACCAACTTTAATGCTAATCCGGTAAGGCACCGCAAAAACCGCCAACACTTGCCACTCCCGAACCAAGCGCAATGATTGGTGGCGCACGATATGGGTTCACTTGGGCTGTCGATAAATCAAATAATATCAAGCCCAAAATCAGACTGAGTGCTAAAAGACCGGTTATTCGTCTGGTCAAGATTTTGCCTCCAAGCCCAATAATGGCCGCAATTTTACACCGTAATAAGACCCACAAAAGGCAGCTGCAAACCACGCCCACCCATGAAGGCTTCCTGTTGAAATGCCGGAAAAATAAGCACCAACATTACATCCGAATGCAAGGCGTGCGGCGTAACCCATTACTAGTCCTGCTAGTATTGTTGCGCTCCAAGCGCGCAACGGCAGACGCGGTATTTTTTGACTAAATCCTTTAGTGCGCCAGGATGTGACGAAATAGGCTCCAACCATAAGCCCAATATTTGTAAGTGAGGTATAGTCAGTCAGAATACTCTCTTTCAGACGTTCTGAATTAATCGGGGCTGAGAAAAATACTGAGCCTGACAAATCAGCACCTGACGCTACTGCTATTTTGGCGACCCAAAGTCCCAATCCGTACACAACGCCCCACGGTTGGCCGGCAATAATCAAATTTAAAACTGCCAAGATCGCGATTATGGCGGCAGCTATAAGGTAATTTATTGGAATTTTGCGATATTGTGGATTGGCAAAATAATAAAAAATTGCTGCAACTATTGCCAGCATCACTATTGTTAAGAACAAACCTGACCAGCCTGCTAAAACAATTACTGGAAGACTTCCCAAAGCCGTCCACCAAATGACGTGATACGCACCTAAAAAACTGCCAATTGCAAAAAATGGCAAAGCCACTAGCCCGATAGGATTTCCGGACCCGGCATTCACAAGGGTTCCCGACCCACAGCCTAACACCACCTGCATGGCAACACCAAAAATAAACGCTCCAGCCACCATGGCCCAACCGATAGATCCCCGCGCGCCCGAAAGTTCACTGCCATGCGTCTCTAAAAGAGGTAAAGCCAAAGTTGCCACCAGCCCAATAGACAAAAGCTGTGCCAAAACGCCGGCCGGGTTACGTTTCAAAATCATTGCGCGCCAGGGACCGGCAAACCCAAAGCCTAACGCTTCAAGAACAATGCCAAAGCCTAACCCAACCGCAAAGAGTAAGCCGTAACGAGCACCAACAAAAATTGCGATCATCAACACAATGGACGTAGCGATCAAAATTAGAACGCTACGCCAGACATATGGTGCTGATGTTTTGCTACCATGTAATGACTGCTCAGATGACATTAGTTGCCAAGAATGCTGTTCAACAGGTTTTCAACCACTCCGGGAGTATTTTCCATTGGCAAATCAAGATTTGAATATTCCACCATTGATCCTGGATAAAGTTTTACGTTTTCAATTCCTGCGACCTCAGAAAGTGCAAACCAATTTGTAGCAGCCCAATGCCCGGTATTGCAGAACGAAACAATTTCTTGGTCGTCTTCAAGTCCCAGAGTTACTTTTAGAGCCTGAACATCGATGTCTGACGAAATTGCGGCAGAACCATCGTTGAAAAATGACGCGTAATAGTAATTTTCAGCACCTGGTAAAGTTCCAGGTCGTGATGCTGCGCCGTGACTTTTATCACCTTCATAAAAGCTCGCCGGACGGGCATCTAAAAGCAAACTATCAACCTCTTCTTTTGTGACCGAGACAACCTGTTCTGTGGTGGCCGTCCATTGCGGAGAAAAAGTAATGTCAAGTTCAGTGGGCTTCGGGGTAACGTTTGTTTTATCGATTGGATAACCCGCTTGTTCCCAAGCTTGCTTGCCACCATTTAAAATAGCCAAATCCTCAAATCCGGTTGATTTAAGTGTCCAGTATACGCGAGCTGCTGCACCAAAATCAGTATCGGTCTTACCTTCAGACACAACAACAACGGGGCGATCCAATTCAAGACCAAGCGCCTCAAATCGCTCTTCTAGAACGTCCTCATCAAGCAGTTGGCCAGGGTTGTTTTTTGGACCACGAAACAGACCATATGGCGCCGAGATTGCTCCAGGTATGTGGCCATCTTGATATGCATCACCACGAATATCTAAGATAATTGGATTTGCCTGATCCAGGCTGTTTGAAAGCTCGGCCGGGTTCATTAAAGGTTTAAGATAATCTGCACTCGCTATTGATGCAGACAGTAAACCGGCTGCCAAACTGTAGGTTAATAATTTCATGTTCATGTCCTCAATACATTGCGTTGGCTCAGTTAACAAAATATTTAAGATAATAAAGTATTATTGTTCTAATATATGGGTAAATGTAGCGTGTTATATAGAAAATTATTCTGATAAAATAGTTTAAATAGTCTTTAATTCTAATATGGGCGATTTATGTAGAAGAAATACTGGCAAGGCATGTTTCACGGTAAAAACAGACTTATTTCATTTCTAATTAAAATTTTGCTCACTCTACACATATGATGGAGAAAAAGTATCCTAACCGGCTGGTGTTTATTGAAGGTTATAGCTTTAGGACAAGGAGCAACCTTGAACGGAACATCTGGGGGGAGATGCTGCGAGCCATAACCTTCATAATTAAAGATAACCGCTACGATTGAATAAAACTTACCATTTCATGCCAAAATTTTTAGAATTTCTGCCAAAATTAATAAAATGATGAGGTAATTATCTTTAAAAACTGAAATTACGTCCTCGTGTTCACGGATTTTTCTCAAAGAGAACCGAAGTTTTTTGTTTCGATGACCAGTGTCACAGACAATTTTAGGCGAATTTCCTGCCAGATAATTGTAGAGCTTCACCAAGCCAGTGATCTAAAAGTGGCCTCATGTAGTCCTCTGCGGGCGTATGGCTTTTGTTATTGACCAGGCCAACACCGGAATGGACCTCCACTCACCTTTCTTAAAGACTTTTCCAGATTGTTCTGCCAGTTTTCTGAACCATTATAAATTTCATTTGGAGAAACTCTCCAGCCTTAACACCTTTTCCAGGTCGTCCGAAACTTGAAGGAGAGAGGCCCACTGCTGCTATGGTTGATAACGTGCTTTCAAGCACCGGTGACAATACCAAAATACTACGAGAGAATGGCAACATATCAAGTATCTGGCGTCAGCACATACGAGTCCAAATGGCATAGATTATTAAGAGGGTATTGCTGGATCAACAAACATATTCAGCGCAAAAAAACCGTGCAACTTGCAGATATAGTCAGCTTCAGCGTAAAAATTAGTAAGGTTGTGAGGAAAGGAACCCGCATTATGACTGTTGGAGGTGCACTACTACTTATATTCGGCTTTATCGTTTTTTTATGTATAGCAATCATCATATGGGCAGTTTTAATCTACAATCGCTTGGTTAGTAGTAGAGAGTTTGTCAATGAAGGTTGGAGCTTAATTGACGTTCAACTAAAGCGTCGGTTCAACTTGATAAAAAATCTGGTTAATATTGTTAAGGGCTATGCATCCCATGAAGTGGAGACACTTGAAAAGCTGACAGATGCAAGATCCGCCGCCTATACTGATGACCCCAAAGAGCGCGCCGCCGCAGAAGGTGCTATTGGCTCTGCTTTAGTCAACATGCTTTCTGTTACCGAGGCCTATCCCGATTTGAAAGCTGATGGCAGTTTCAGAGACCTACAACAGGAACTTTCGCAACTCGAAGACGTTATCCAAAAATCCCGTCGTTACTATAATGGTAATGTCCGAAACTATAACACATCCGTTCAAACTTTTCCGGACCTGATAATTGCAAATCTATTTGCCTTTCGCGAAGCTGCTTTTTTTGAGCTTGATAATGAAGATGAACGCAAGTTGACCGAGGTAAGTTTTGGAGAAACAAAATGATCCGTCTGATAGCGGCCACTTCTTTACTTCTTTTTATGGCGATCACAGCAAATTGCGAAGAATATATAGATACGTATGACGTAGACATAGAAATCCTTGAAACCGGTGACTTATCAATCACCGAAAATATAAGAGTTTGGGCCGAAGGGCAGGATATCAAGCGTGGGATCTATCGCTGGTTTCCACTCCAAAATATTGAAGCTTATCAAAAAAATGTTCCCTACTTAAATTTATCAGTGACCCGCGACGGTAGTGACGAAGCAATTGCCAAGATAGATACTCGCTTTGATTCAATCGTTTATTATTTCGGAGATACGGATGTATTTCTCCCAACCAATAAATTTTACGATTATAAAATTTCGTACGAAGTTGACAAAGCTGTTTTGCAATTTGACGAAAGTGACCAACTTTATTGGAATATAATTCCAGCTAATTGGGAATTTCCAATCAAAAATGTATCGGCAAAAGTTCGTTTCCCCGAAAATGCAGAATACACTGGCTATGAAATTTTCAGCGGTAAGTTTGGAAGCGAGACCAACGCACTTGACGTAGAAGTAATCGAGAACGCTGGCTCGATCGATTTTAAAAGCACGCAATCATTTTATGCTGGAACAGGGCTTTCTGCACGGATCAAGTTTGGCCCCAATTTATTATCGTCTGCAGACGATTACCCGGTGCTTAATGACGCCTATCGGACGGCTTTAAAGGAGGCTGAAGAGCAAGAGCGTTTGGCAGCCTTGGCCGCTCAAGAAGAATACGAACGTGAATATCTTAAGATCTGTGCAATTTTCGCTGGCGTAATGTTTGCGTTTTTAGTGATTGTTATAATAATTTGGTATCGCATTGGCAGAGCATCCAACGTGATGCCTACTGTA